>VSSQ01000006.1_pt12 | contig 29837 bp, 26 predicted proteins | sample 4763081 | NCBI WGS metagenome assembly VSSQ01 (sample SAMN12137344, study PRJNA551015) | bioreactor metagenome | isolation source: SDC9 anaerobic chlorinated ethene degrading culture | place: USA: Knoxville, Tennesee | collected 2015-01-01
AAATATATAATACAATTATATATTTTAAATTAATTTAAATAATTTAATACATAAAAAAAATATAGCTAACTTTTTTTAATTTAACACTCCAAAATAATCATGAATGTGAAAATATGGCTTTTGAAAATATAATAAAAAATGCTGCTAAAGAATCAATGGAAGGAACAAGAACTGGAGATAAAAAAGAAGAAGTATTAGCAATACAAAATTATATAAAAAATGCTAAAAAAGTATTTGTTCCAAACAAAAATAATATTAAAACCCAAGTAATCAATGGAATATTAGAAAAATATGGGATTTCAAAAGCAAAAAATTTGGATATAAATACAAACTCTGCTGATTCACACAGATTCCCTTGCATCTCTAAAGCTACTATGGCCCTTGATCAAAGTGATGCAGACATGATAATAGGGAGAGGAAGACTTGGAATTCCTGGTTCAGGATCCATGCTAGTTTTTATGGATAATAAAGGAAGAATATTAACCGCAGGTTTTTCACCATCCCATGTTGTTCACAAAAAATCATTAGAAGAAGCTGTACGAGATGAAACTATTATGGCATTGAAAAGAATAGGTCTTGAAGAATCTTAAAAGTTTAATAATTAAAATTATACTAATTTAAAATAAGTTATTTTTTAAAACTGTAATTAATATTATTAATAATTAATTTGCTGATTTATACTTTTTATTACTAATATTAATTATGGTGTATTTTTTATATAATATACCTCATCATCATCAGAAAATATTAATTTTATCTATTTATTTACAATTAGCTATTTATACGGTTGATAAATTGAAAGAAAAAAATAAAAAAATAGAATATGAAACTGGGATAACCTCTGAAGTTTATACTATAAAATCTAATATGAGAATATTAGACATATTAAACATTATTATTCAAAAAAAATCATTAGCTATATTTAAATGGGTTAAAAAATTAGAAAAAGAGCATGAAATTAAAATAAATGATGTTAAAATAGTTGGAGGATATTTAACAGGGCTAGGAATAGCTAAAATGTTAAATAATAAATATAATGTGACAGTTATTGATATTTACCCTCATATTGAAAAACTAATTGATAATTATGAAATTAATGCTCTACCAGAAGATATAGAAAATGGTGAAAAAGAGAAACATAATCCAAATAAAGAGAATAATAAAATAAATTTTTCACAAGATTTAAGTTTACTTAATGGGTCTGATTTAATAATAGATACTACTGGTTTAGGAGGAATTTCTCCCGAACAATCTTCTAAAATAACAACAAAAGCATTTTTAATAGAAGATCCAGTAGCTGAAGATAATGATATTCTTATTAAAAATAAAAATAACATAAATGAAAGATTAATAAACATTAATTCAGAAAATAAAGCTATTTTAAAAACAAAAGGTTTGAATACAAAAACTTCTGGAACAATGACATTTACAATAGATGTTTTAAGTAAATCTATAGCAGAATGCATTAAAAAGGAAGGAGTTTTGTACAGTGTTGCAGAAATGACATTTTTTGAAGAAATTATATTTAAGAAAAAAAATTTAAAAATGTTTTTTGAAATAATAAATTCAGAAGCATTAACTGTTTCAACTATTAAATTCTTTAATGTTGATGAAGTAATAAATAGCTACTTATCAAAGATTAATTCTTCCATACAAATTAAATAGAATTAAGATAGTATATTAGTTCCAAAAAAGTTATAATAATTTTATAATAATATTGTAAAATTTATTAAGAAATTTCACAAACTATGAGAAATCGTAAAATCTATTAAGAAATATAATTATTAATGAGTATTATGAAATTAAAAGAAATTATAAAAAAGATAGATGTGATGATTCCAAAAGAATTAGGAATAGAAAATGATAATATCGGTTATTTTGGTCCGAAATTTGAGGACATAGATATAAAAAATATAAAAGTAATTATGGATTTAACTATTGAGGAAGATAATAATTCCCAAAAAAATGAACTCATAATTTCACATCATCCGCCACTATTTAATCCAAAAACACCGACATATGTGATTCATTCAAATTGGGATATAATTAATGGTGGGGCAAATGATGAACTTGCTAAAAAATTAAATTTAAATGTTTTAGAAGTTTTTGATAAAGAAACGGGAATCGGAAGAATTTGTGAAGGTTCTTTTAATTTCAAAGATTTTCTAGATATAATACCAAAAAAATTAAATATTGATTATTTTAGAGTAGTAAACCCCTTAAATAAGCAAGAAAATAATGAAAAATTAAAAATTGCAATTATTTCTGGTTTTGGACTCAGTAATATTGATTATATAAAATTAGCTAAAAAAAATAAAGTAGACATACTCATATCCGGAGATTTAACTCATAAAGGGGCAATTTTATCTAAAAATTTAGGAATTTGTATTGTTGATATATCTCATTATGCTAGTGAAGTGCCAGGATTAGAAGAATTATATGATATTATATCCAAAATAGGTATTGAAACTAAGTTAATCCACCAAGAAATCCCCTGGAAATATATAAATTCCATTGACTTATAATAGATGGTTTGTTATTTGTGAGCTTTTTAGTCTTAAATTATAATTATACAAATAATTTTATAATTAATAAATATTTAAATATAAACAATATAAAATATAACAATTGTTAAGAATAGGAGAATTAAAAATGATTCAAAAAATTGAAGATAGTTTAATCCCAAAAGGAAAAGTAGATTTAGTAGGTGTTGGTAGATTAGGACTTAGAACCAGTATAAATCTTATACAAGTACATAGAGGAGGTCCAAAAACTATAAACGTTTTTGATAATCAAAAGATATCAAAATCTGATTTGATATTTTTAATGTATGGAGGAAATGTTGGAGAATATAAAACAGACTTCATAAAAAGATTATCAACCCATGAAAAAAGTTATAGAAATGTAGAAAGTTATAATGTTAATATAAACGAGGAAAATTTAGATTTAATCAATGGAAATGTTGTTGTTTTAGAATTAGCGGGAGGCGATACCATATCTACAGCTGCTAAAATAATAAAACATGCACATAAAAATGGGGCGAAAACAATTGGGACTGGAGGAATATTTGGGATAGGTGAAGAAGAAATAATCACCAAAGATATATCTGAATTTGATGATTCAAATATTGTTGTTAATTTACTTAGAGAAGAAGGAATTAAAAAAAATCATAAAATTATTACAACAAACAAATTTATTACAAGTGGAGTGCCAATAACCCCCTATGTTTTAGATAATGTAGCAAATATCATAACAAAAGAAACACTTAAAGAATTAATAAATATTTAATTAGAAAAATAAATTAAAATCTAAAAAATATACTGAAAAATTTAAAAAAATATATGAAAATTATGAAAATTTTGGAAAGTTTTTATTAAATTTATTGAGTCATATTAAAAAATTTATTTTAAGAAATATATATATATTAAATTTATTCTTTTTTTAGAACAATTTGAAAAAATATTTTTATTTATTAAAATAATCTTTATTATTAAAATATTCTTCACTAATAAAATAATTTTTATTATTAAAATAATATTTTAATATTAAAATATTTTTTATTATACTATTAATTAGTTATTACTAACAAGTCATCGAAGTCATTTAAAGAATCTAAATCATCATTCAAAAGATTTAACAGGATACCAAGTGTTTTTTCGATTCCGCTTATTTGTCTTTTTAAAATAATATCAGAATCTGAACTAGTCAAATCTGCATAGACATCAGAAGTTGTTGTAATAGTTAAATCATTAGTTACTATAGCTATACCACCTTTTCCAATTCCTGCAGTTGTTCCAATACCAATGTCTGAATTTGATAAATTTTTAACGGCTTTTGCCATTAATTCTGCCACTATTAAGTCATTTTCTTGGTTGAAAACCTTTATTCCTTTAATTAAAGTATAAGGCTCCGGTGTTTTAACTTTTAATATATTTTGTAAACTTTCTAATGTGGGAATAAATAAAGAACAACTTAAACTTAAATTATCAAAAAAATCATCATTTGAATTATTAATAATATAATTTTTTATTCGATAATTAGAAAGATTATTTCCTCCAAAATCATTTTCATAACCTTGTGCCAAAATATGTATTTCATGACCAATTTTTCCATGAGTGAAACATTCAGCTGTAGCTATTTTTATCATAATAAACCTATTAAAATTTGTTTTTAAGTAATATAAATTTAATATTATTTAATATTATCTCAAACATCTACTAAATAATATTAAAATCATAAATATAATAAATAATATTAAAATCATAAATATAATAAATAATATTAAAATCATGAATATAATAAAGATAGATACTTTAATAAATAATATAAATCTAATTCTAGAAAAAAATAATGAATTTGAATCTTTATAAATTATTTTAAGATTTAAAATTATCTAATGAATCCATAAATCTATTTTTAATATACTCCGGACTTAAATCTATAATTGGAGAATCAGCATTTCCAGGAAGAATTTTATAATGTATGAAAACCGTTCCTACTGACTCATCATTTAAAATATCCTCAAAATTTATTTCATCATAATTATAACATTTTTCAAAACCAATACTTTTAGCTACTTCTAAAAGATCTATATTTTGAGCATATGTACATTGATTACCGGTAGATCCATAACACCCATTATCAAAAACTATTAAAATAAGATTGTTTGGATTTTGATTAAATATTGTCACCAATGAACCCATATTCATCAAAACAGAACCATCACCATCAAAAACGACTATTTTTTCTTTATTTTTCAAATTTTTATTAGAAGTATCCTCTTTAGCAATAGCTAATCCTAAACCAATAGAAGAAGCAAGCCCCATAGAACCTAACATATAAAAATTTTCTGATCTGTCCTTAATCTGATATAATTCCCTAGATGGAAATCCAATATTACATATAACAATTTGATTAGTTATATAATTCATTATATCTAAGATTGCATCAAAACGTTCCATAATAATAAATTCCTAAATTTTTTACCAATAATTAATATCTAATAATATTGAAATTGGAGATCCTTTATCAATAGATAAATCCCATGAGTTAGATATGATCTTTTTTGCATCATTTGGAGATTTTGGATTAAAATAGTCTAATCCCATTGCAGTCAATACTTCTGGAGTTGCCTTACCCATTGGAACTTGCCCAATAATTGGTTCCCCTTCGGTTCCCCTATGACTCATTATCATAACTAATGGTAAAGAGTATAATTGGTAAAGAGAACCTAATGCATTAACACAATTTCCAAGTCCAGAATTTTGCATTAATATAGCTGTTTTCTTACCACCAAAATAAGCTCCAGCACAGACCCCAAGTCCTTCTTCTTCCCTTGTAACTGGAACATGAACAATTTCTTCATCATCATCAATTAATTCAAGTATTCTCCCAAGATTTACACAAGGTACACTTACAATAAAATTAATTCCAGCGGATTTTAGTCCTTGATAAACTGCTTCACTACTATCCAATTAAAAAACCTCATTTATTAGAATAATAATATATGAATTTTATAAAATGAATTAAATAATTTCAAATTAAAATAATCTAAAATTAATAATTTTAAGTTAATTTAAATTGCTAATTTTAGCTTATTAAATAAATATATTTTAGATTAAATTTAAATTGCTAATTTTAATTAAATTAATATTTAAAAAATACAAAATTTAAATGAATATAAATTTCATGATAATATAAAAAAAATATAAAATTGTAAAACTTTAAAATTCTAAAACTTTAAAATTCTAAAACTTTGAAATTCTAAAACTTTGAAATTCTAAAACTTTAAAATTTATATTATTTTTACAAATAAAATTATAATTATCTTTAGAATTTTTATATATTTATTAACTATTCTGAGATATAATCATTAATATCAATGTCTAAATCATCACATATTCCTTTTAAATTTTCATATAACTTTTTATCTATGGATAATCCAGATTTTTGATTATTTGCAATATTTTTTACTTCAAGATCCCCTGGAACAAAAGTATCTCCACTTTCACGAACTTGAGTCACAAACTCTTCATTTTTTTCTTTGAAATCATCAAGTTCTACAAATTTAGAAGGATCGATAGCTATAAAAAGGTCTCCCTTAGTACAATTTTCTGCATGGTTAGCAGTTCCTTTAACTCCAGTTCCAAATGCTGCATTAACAAGAGGCCCAGTCATTAATTCAATCATAAATGCTAGAGCATAACCTTTGTGTGCCCCAAATGGTAATATAGAACCTTTCAAAGCTTCAGCAGGATCTGTTGTAGGATTACCTTCACTATCAAGAGCAACCCCTTCAGGTATTTCCTCACCTTTTCTCAAGGATTCTAACAATTTTCCTCTAGCTGAAGCAGAAGTAGCCATATCTACTGCAATATAAGTATCTTTAGAAGGAATTCCTATAGCAATAGGATTAGTTCCAATTAATGGCTTATTTGCCCCTAAAGGAGCAATAGCTGGTTCTGTATTAGCAGTAACAATACCTACAACATCATTTCTTATAGCCAAATCAGAATAATAACCAGTAACTCCAAAATGATTAGAGTTATGTGTTCCTACAGCACCAATACCCATTTTTTTAGCTTTTTCAATAGCTAAAATCATAGATTTATGAGCCACTAATTGACCAAATAGACTATTACCATTTATAAGAGCTATAGCTTCAGTTTCTCTTTCAATAGTAATTTCACCATCAGTTTTGATATTGCCATTTTTGATACCATGAATATATTGAGGAAATCTTCCAATCCCATGTGAAGTAAATCCTTTTAAATCAGCATCTAAAGTAGCATTAGCTACTATTTCAGCATCTTCTTCATTTAAACCAAGTTTAGTTAATATTGCCATTAAAAGAGATTTTTCTTTTTCTGCTGTTAATATCATGAACACACCTTAAATCTTAAATTTTTTTATAAATAATAATAATAATAATAATAATTTTTTATAATGATAATTAATATGTTAATAATTTTTTATAATGATAATTAATATGTTAATAATTCTTTATAAAAATATTTAATATATCAATAATTTATTTAATTATAATTAATATGTTGATAATTTTTAATAATAATATTTAATATATAGATAATTTTTAATTATAATAATATGATAGTAATTCTTGATAATATTGTCAAATTATTAAAACTAATATTCTATGTTAGTAGATTTAAAAGTTTTAAGAGTGACTTTACTAGAATCAGAAGTTACTTTACCAATTTTATAAGCTTCACAGTCGCTATTTAAAGCATTTAATACTTTTTCAGAATCTTCTGGAGAAACTATAACAACAAAACCTATTCCCATATTGAATACTTTATACATCTCTTCTAATGAAACTCCTTGATCATATATCAATTTGAATATGTCTTGAGGAGAAGGAAGATTATCTATATCAAATCCAACATCTTTATTAAGTCTTTTAAGGTTGTTAAAACCTCCTCCAGTTATATGAGCTAAACCATTTATATTAAAATCTTTTTTAAGTAGATTTACAATAGGTTTTACATATAATTCTGTTGGGCGTAACAATTCTTCTCCAATTGTAGTCTCAGGATTATTTGGAATAGGATCATTAATATCAAATTTATTGTTTTCAAGAAGAGTTTTTCTAGCTAAACTCAAACCATTACTATGAATACCACTACTTCTAATACCAATTAAAACATCGTCTTCAGAAATATTATTTCCAGTTATAACTTTATCAAGATCAACAAAGCCAATTCCAGTTCCAGCAAGATCAAAGTCATTTACTACTTCTGGAAGTGAAGCAGTTTCTCCACCAATAATAGCTATGTTTGAAAGTTTTGCTCCTTCTGCAAGACCTTCAGCAATTTCTTCAGCGATTTCAGGATTAGGTTCTTCAACAGCCAAATAATCGACTAAAGCTATTGGTTCTGCACCTACGCAGAGTATATCGTTTACGACCATAGCAATACAATCAATACCAATAGTATCATACTTTTCCATCATTTTAGCTACTAAAATTTTACTACCAACACCATCAGTACTCATTGCAATACCTTTATTGCCCATTTTAACTAAAGCTGCAAAATGCCCACTTTCAGTTATAATATCTCTGTATTTCAAAGTTGGCTTTAATTTTTCTGCTAACTTAGCAACTGTAACTTCTTCGAGGTCTATGTCAACTCCAGAATCTGAATAGGTAACCATTTACTCACCATTTCTAAAATAAATTAATGATTGATAATATATCATATAAATAATTTTTATATAAATAATATTTATATAAATAATTATTATATAAATAATTTTTACATGGATAATTATTATATTTAAATAATTTTTACATGTAAATATAAATATTTATTTTTAATATTAATTTAATATCACCCAAATAGTATAAAAAGTTAAATACCTAAATTAACAAGTTAAATATCCAATTTCAACATTTAATATTTAATTTAAATTAATTAGGTTTATAAAATGAATGAAATCAACTATTAAAAATAAATTCACAATAATTTTAATGTATAAAATTTGTCATATTTAATATACAACATAAATATTTATTAATTTCATAATATTTATAGCTATTATATCATAAAAGTAATTTAGTTAATATTAATAATTAATAAAAAAAGAGCTGATTAATCCAAAATATATAGATTAATCTAGTAATATAATAGATATTAATGAAAAAATTAGTAAAATTATAATATTTAAATCAAATAATAATTTAAAAACAAATAAACTTATTTTCCAATAGCCTATTTAATAAATTATAAAAGAAATTTTTAATATAATTTTTAGTATTATTTACTTATTACTATTTTTAAAATTTTTTTAGCTTAATTAGTCCAAAGGCATCTTACTGAATTCTAGTACATTCTAAATTAAGTGGAGTTTTAGTTTCAATTTTATAACTCCTGTGAACACTTGAAGCTAAATCTAATGTTTTATATGCATCTCCATGACACATTATAACTTTTTCTGGTCTTGGAGAAAGTTTTTTAACATATTCCATTAATTGACGCCTGTTAGAATGACCACTGAATCCTTCAATTGTTTTAATCTCCATTTTGACATTATAAACTTTGGTTTTGCCTTCTTCTTTTAGAGGTATTTCTTTCCAGCCTTTTTGTATTCTTCTACCAAGAGATCCTTCAGACTGATAACCTACAAATATAAGAGTACTTTTTTCATCTTCACTTAACCATTTGAAGTATTCAACAGAATTTCCACCAGTTAACATACCAGAGGTTGAAAGAATAATACATGGTTCTCCTTCAACAATATCCTTTCTTTCATTTACATTTTGAACCTTATGGAAAGCTTCTGAAATAAATGGATTTCTTCCCATATGGAAAATTTGATCCCTAAGATCTTTACTTAAATATTCTGGTCTTGCAGTATGGATAGCTGTAGCTTCCCAAATCATACCATCAATATAAATTGGAACTTCATCTATCATTCCATGACGCATATATTCCTCTAAAACAATCATTAGCTCCTGAGCTCTTCCAACAGCAAAAACTGGAAGTAAAACTTTTCCACCTCGTTTAAGAGTTTTATATATAGTCTTCATCATTTGTTTTTCAGCATTATTCCTTGAAGGTTGAACATCTTCATGTCCGCCATAAGTACTTTCCATAACAACAGTTTCTACTCTAGGGAATCTTGATGTAGCAGGTTCTAAAAGCCTACTTCTTTCATATTTAAAATCTCCAGTATAAACCATATTATGTTGACCATCACCTATATGCATATGAGCCATTGCAGAACCCAATATATGTCCAGCATTATGAAGAGTTAATCTTATATCTGGAGAGATATCAGTTACTTCACCATAATCAAGAGTTATTGTGTGTTTAATACTTTTTTGAACGTGTTTTATATTAAATGGAAGAGGATCATCCTCTCTATGAGCAATATCAATGTGATCAAGCTGCAGTAATGTCATTAAATCTCTAGTTGGAGCAGTACAATAAATAGGGCCTTCATAACCATAATGATAGAGATAAGGTAAAAAACCAGTATGATCCAAATGAGCATGAGAGATTATAACTGCATCAAGATCAGATAAAGAGAATTCAGGAACATTTAAAAATGGATATGCATTTTTTTCGTCACCTGCAACATTAACCCCACAGTCAAGAAGAACACGACTATTTGGAGTTTGAAGTAACATACATGATCGACCTACTTCCCTAAATCCTCCCATAGAAGTTAATCTAGCCCATTCATTCTCATATTTTGAACCTTGATGGATTCTAGCACCAAGATCTTGTAATATCTTTTTTCGCTCTTTACTATTATGTTTAAGAGTATTTCTAACTCTTTCAATAATTTCAGAAGATATTGGAGGAGTTCTCAATATTTTAGGAGCCCAGCCAGTATTTTTAACAACTTCTCTTGATGTTACTCCATATTTCCCAATGACAAGCCCTGGTTTTTTAGCCTCAATTACAACTTCACCAGTTACTTCATCAAATGAGATGTTTGTAATCATTGCTTCTTCTGGGACAATTTCATGTATTTTGTCTATTGTTTTTTCAGGGTCCAAAAGTACGGATTTATCAGACCTAATTATTATTCTTTTTCTTAAGTCTTTAGCTAAATTCCTTATTAGATCCCCATTTTCAGTTATTATTTCTGGGTTTTTTGTATAAATAACAACTTCCGGGCCTTCAAATTCTACTTTAGCAACTTGCACTCGCTCAGGAAGTCTTTGTACGATTGTTTTTTTGATTTCTTCAAGAATCTCTGAAGTCATATAATCACTTTGAAAAATAAGATGTGTAAAAATCTTGATTTAAACAAAAATTATCTAAGAATTCTAAAATATCTTATACAATTAATTTTTAAAACATGTAAAAAGTGTAATGTTCTAAAAAAATTTTACAATATTAAGCATATCATACAGATTTTAACAAATTTTAACATTTTAAATATAATTTAATAAAATTGATTTCGAAAATCCTATTTTAAATATACTATAACAAATTTAAGTATTTTAAATAAGTCCTAAATCTGTAAACTCAAATATATGCAACATTTAGCTATTTGAGAGTTGTAATAAGTTTTAAAATTTATAAAGTGAATTTATAAAATGAATTTATAAAGTGAATTTATAAGTATATTTATAAAATGTATTTATAAAATGTTTAAATTAATAATATGTTTATTGTAAAATATTTTGAAATTAGATATTTTATAAAGTATTTTTGAAAACATTGAATATAATTATAAACCATTATTTTAATAAACCATTATTTTAATCAAATAATATTATTAAAAAATGGAATATAAACATTAAATAATCAAAATATTTTAGGAATTCTTAATTTAGTTTTGTAAAAAATGTATTATAGTGAAAACAGTCTTTAACAAATAATATTCTGTTTGCTCAAGTCTTTCAATATACACATATTTAATAAAATAAGTTTTAATAAATAAAAAATGTAAATTAGCTAATTTAGCTAATTTCTTTTAATTTTGCTTCAATAATATCTTTAGATAACATTTCGAAGCCTTTTTCGCTATCAACAGTAGCTACTAATATACCATTTCCAGAATAAGTATCACGTTCCATAGCTGCCCTAATAGCCCTAATAGCTACATCAACACCCTCTTCAACATTTATACCTTCTTTTACTCTGTCTTCAAGTACACCATAGGAAAAAGTAGATCCAGAACCAGTAGAGATAAATGAATCTTTAATCATACCTCCAGCAGGATCAAGAGAATAAATTGAAGCTCCATTTTCATCCACACCACCAAGTAATGTCTGTACATATAGTGGAGAAGAATGTAAGATATTTGCAGCTAAAGCTGAAGCAGATTCAATACTAATATTTTCACCATTTCTCATTTTATATAATGAAACTTCAGCACTGATAACTTTCATTAAACTTTGTGCATCAGCAACAGAACCTGCAATTGTAGCTGCAATATGATCATCAATTTTAAATATTTTTTCTGCGACTTTATGAGCTACTAAATTTCCCATACTAGCTCTTCTTTCGCTAGCGAAGACAACACCATCGGTACAAGTAATACCCACAGTTGTAGTGCCTTCTAATGTATCTAATGTGTTTTTATTACTCATCTAATAACACCTCGTATGTGATAATAATTTTTATTAAATAACTCTATTTTCGAATTATTTTATGATATGAATAATTAATTTAAAATTATTATTAATATATAAATTATCTTATATAAAATTATACAATTAAATGCAATTTAAAGAGATAATCTAAAAAGATAACCATATTATTTACAGAAAAATCTTTAATTTATTGAAAATTAAATTAGAAATTCCCATAATTTTGCTTTAAATCAAAAAATTGAATAATAGTGGATATTATAAAATTAGCATAATTTTAATTTTTAAATATAAATTTTATCTCAAAATATATTTTTAATTAAATATAATCTTAATTTAGAATTATTTTTATTAAATAATTCTTAATTTTTAATATATAAATATAGAACTAAAATAAACATATTAACATAAGATAATATAAATCAATTCAATATGTTCAGTCTAAGTAATAATAATATATATTTTAACTATATATAACATTTTCTATAATCTCAATTAAATTCTGCAAAAATGGACAAAAGATAATAGAGCATGGCCAGATATTAAAAATATAAGCTATTTATATCTAACATAGAAATATAAGTTACAAAAACAATAAAATAAAAAATATTAAAACTACTTAATTAAAATTTAATCAAAACTACTCTAATTATTATATAACTATTATATGAAATTATGATTTAATATATTTTAATATATATTTTGTAAGTCCACCATAATAAAGTTTACTATTAAATTAATAAATTAAAAAATTTCAATGATTCTTAGAGAAGATTAAAACTAATTTAATATTAAATTAATAAATAAAATAACTTCAATGGATATTAAAGAAGATTAAAACGAATTTAATATTAAATTAATAAATAAAAAAAAGTTTAATAAACCTTAAAGAAGATTTAAATTATAATTTATCTGATAATGAAATAAATCAATTTAATTAATATCTTTTTCTAATTTATCAAATATTATTTCAGCTATTTCAGTTTTAGAACATTTTGGAACTTCAAGAATTTCTTCATCAACAAGAATAACTTGGTTATTATCAGAACCAAATCCACAACTTTCAATACTAACATCATTAGTAACTACTAGATCTGTACCTACTTCTTTCATCTGTTTTTTAGCCAAATTAATCATTTCATCTTTTGAAATATTATAATCTGCTTTAAAACCTACTAAAAAGATATTTGGATTTAATTCCTTTATTTGCCTAATAATTTTTTCAGTTTGCTTAAATTCTAAAGATAGATTAATTGAAGAAGATATTTTAGATTCACTCTTGTTTATTGGAGCAAAATCAGAAACAGCAGCAGTAGCTATAAATATATCATAATCTTTTACTAGTTCTTTTGTTATTTTATTCATTTCTTGACTTGATTCAACATATGTTATATCAAAACAATTTGGCATATCAACATCAATCATTCCAGCGATAATCTTAACATCAAATCCTCTAGAGTAAGCTTCTTTAGCTAATTCTAAACCCATTTTTCCAGAAGATTTATTAGTTATCCCCCTTATTGGGTCAATAGCTTCATAAGTTCCTCCTAAAGAAATCAATATCTTTTTACTTAAATTAGGAGTGTTATCTTCAGCATTTGAATCATTATTATCTTTTTTATTTATCTTCTGTTCATAATTACTTAAACTAATTAGATGTTTGGACTCTAATATTATATCTGTAATCTTTGGAAACTTAGCTTTACCTTCTTCCATTCTAGGACTTACAAATTGTACTTTTTTAGAAGATATCTCAGATTTTATTTTATCAATATTACCAGAAATAGATTTAAGCATAGAATCATGCATAGATGGTACAAATAATATAGGCGTATCATGACCATCAGCTGTTATAAGTAAAGAATTGATTGGATTATCAGATATTTTATATGCAAATTTAGTTATAACATTAGCTGTAGCAGGAGCAACAAGTATTAAGTCAGCTTGAGAATATTTAACATGTTCTATACCACCAGTGATATCTAAAACTACTTCTTCTCCTGTTGCAAATTCCATAGAATTAGGATGGATTATTTTTGTGGCAGCATCACTCATAAATGATTTAACCTCAAAACCTTGTCTTCTTAATTCCCTAGCTAATTTAATTGACTCTGTAGCAGCTATACTTCCAGTTACACATAATATAATTTTCATTTAAACCACTTTAAGATTAAATTATTGATAAAAATTTGATTTTTTAAAAATAAATTTTTTTTAAATATGTTTCTTTAAAAATAAATTTGCTATTTAAAATTTCTTTTTAAATAATAAATTTGTTTTCTAAATTTGTTTTTTAAAAAAATAAAAGTTAAATTCTAAAATATAATTCTAAAAACACTTAAAAAGCATTATATAATTCTAAAAATGCTAAAATATAATAAAAATATTAAACAAGAGATTTTAATAAAAAAAATTTACAATTAAAGAAAATGGAAAAAATCCAAATTTTAATTGATAAATTGTTTTAAAATTTTTAAGTTATTTAAAATTTTTAAGTTATTTTGAAATTGGATAGTATGAACTCGAAATTTTTAAGTTGATTTTGAAAATCATCTTGAGGAGCAGTACATAAAATAACAAAAACTTCATTATTATTTTCTATCCAAATGGCCCTGTGTTGTTTAACTGAACCATTATCATCTTGAGTATATATAGCTTCTAAAGCATTATACGATCCAACAGACGTGTTTCCAATTGCAATTGGAGAATAGCTCGAATTGGAAAATAATTTTGAATATGTCTGGTTAAAGTATGTATCCAAAGAAGAAGAGAGATTTTTCCTCTCAATATTAACATTTACACTACTAAATCCAGTACTAGCATCTTTAGATTTAGGATCAGCAACTGCCATTATTGAATCATTAGATCCAGAATTTGCTACAACCCATGAACCAGGATATTTAATTAATACACCATTTTTAGCTAAGGTTTTAGGAGTATCTGTCCCATTAGCCCCGGAATTATCGCTAGATGATGTGATACAGCCAGATACAAATATAACAGCTATTATAAGTACTATGCCTAAGATATATTTTTTCATTAGTTCACCTATATTATGGTTTAGACATTAATTAGTAGTTCCAGATTCATCATTACCAGAATTTCCACCATCAGAGCTTCCAGGATCAGTATTATCTCCACTATCCTGTCCACCATTGTCATTAGAGTTATCATCCGAATTTCCAGAATCTGAACTATCACTAGAAGAATTAGTGTCAGTAGAAACATCCGTACTAGTACTACTATTAGTATCAGTAGTGCTATTTGTAGCATTAACTAAAAAATTTGGAAATGCTGTATCATCAACCATAACAGAAGCTGTTGGAATAGTTGTTTGAGGACCAGTAAATAATCCAAAACTAATACCAACTAAAAAAGCACCAATTAAACATACAACTGCTAGAATAGCATATTTTCCTTTATTGGAAACTTTAACATTTGTTTTTACATTTTCATTACCTTTTGGCTTTACTACATATTTATTTATAAGATCTTGATCTTCTTTTTTGCTAGCTTCAGCCATACTTCTTTGGGCAGGTCCAGAATTGTGTTTTTTAATAGTTTGCCTTCCCTGCATATTTCTTATTCTATTTGTAGCATCTAAATTAGCTATTCTGTTAGAATATTGGTTAGATAAATATTTGTATTTATCTTCAGAAATATTTCCTGCCTCGTAATCCTTTTTAAGCTCTTGCATAATTTTTAAGAGCTTTTGTTTATCTTGATTAATATTATCCACCCCATAAGGCTTTTTATTCTAAAAAATAAATAATAATTAGATATTTATTATATAAAATTGATTATAAGAATTAATTTTATTATATTCCATAAATATTATAATAATTTTATTATATTTCGTAAAATTATAATGAAAGTTATATCATTATACTAAAAGTATTATACTAAAAGTTATAATTATTAAAATTATGTAAAATACTATTATAAAAATTTAGTATTATTTCATAATTTATTATAAAAAGTAGTATATAAAAATTACATTATAAATTATATATATTGTACAAATAATTATATTATTGTATAAATTATATTGATTGTAAAAATATCTTAATGATAGTAATTTATCTTAATTATAATAATCTATCTTAATGATATTATAAAATATTTTATGATGAATATATTTTATAGGATATTTCAAATTATTAATTACTTAGAATATATTATATGTAAACTATTTTATTTATAATTTATCTAAAGTTTATGATTTATCCAAATTTGCCTTAGGATAAGAACCTAATATTTTCATGTAAGAAACTTTTTTTTCGACAGTATTGAGGATATTTGAAATATTTGTCTCATCCCTATGACCTTCAAAATCAACGAAAAATATATATTTACCTAATCCTTCTTTAGAAGGTCTAGATTCGATTTTAGTAAGATTTATATCATATTCAGCAAAAACCCCTAAAATATCATGAAGTCCCCCAGGATTATCATCAAAAAGAGAAAATAAAATCGAAGTTTTATCATTTCCAGTTATTTTAGTCTTATTTTTAGATAATAAAACGAATCTTGTTTTATTATTTTTTATATCTTGAATATTTTTATCAATTGCTTTTAAACCATATAATTCTGCAGCTTTTAATGTTCCTATAGCTCCAACCCCAGATTTACCTTTAATAAATTTAGCTGCTGCTGCAGTACTTAAAGTGAAATGAGTTTTAATCCCATGATTCTCTAAATAATTTTGACATTGCGCTAATGCTTGAGAATGAGAATATACATCTTTGATATCATTAATATCATTATTTATAATAATATGATTATCATTACTATCAATATCCTTATTTTCATTAACATTATCCTCTTTATTACCATCAATATTATAAATATCCCCATCTACAAGAAGATTATGGCTAATTGGAATAATTAATTCTTTTTCAATGTTAAGGTCGACTTTATGAGCCAACAGATCTAATGTTATACCAACTGGTCCTTCAATAGAATTTTCAATAGGAACTATCCCTTTAGAACACTCACCAGTAGTAACAGATCCCATTACAGAAGGAATTGAACAATAAGAAACTAATTCTTCACCTAAGCTAGATGCTGCTTCATGTGTGAAAGTTCCATTTGGACCTAAAAAAGCAATTTTAGGATTTTTTTGATTTTTGTTAAGATGTGGTTTTGAACCTATATTAAAAACTCCTTAAAAGACCTTGTAAAAATATCTTCAAACTTCTTCTATGATTATATATAAAAAAAATTAATTAAATATGTTTCGATAAAATTTTAAAATTAGTAATAAGACTTTAAATTTAAAAAAAGATAAAATTTTAGAATAAAAATAATAAATTAAAATTAAACTCTAATTAATTCGCTGAAGAATAAATAAAATATCTTTAAAAAAAGTGGAAAAAATGAATATAAATATAATATATCTTTATTTTTTGTGAGATATTCCATATCCCTCATAAATTTCACCCATTAAAGGCCATGTTAAAGTTTATTGTTTATTTAATGAGTAAAACCTAGTTTTATCTTCATATATGCTCCAAGAAAAGATTTTTTCATGAAAATAAATAATTCTAAATAATAAAACTAATAATTCTAAATAACAAAACTAATAGTTTTTGGAAAAATTAAATTTTAAAACAAATTGAATATTATTATATAATTAATTATAAGTATTACTTTATTCTAATTATGTATTAGTTGGATGTAAAAGAAAAATGTTAATTTTATATGATTAGGTGAAAAATGACACATACACCAATAGAAGATATTCGTAGAAGAACAAATGATTCAATATTATTAATAATTACTGTAATATTATTAGCATTTGTTGTGGAAATATTAGCATCCTGTTTAGTGGTATTAACTAATGAAAATATTACTATTTTATCTATTTCTAGTTTACCTTTTATTACTCTAGCATTTGTACTTTTTTATAAATTTTTCCTCTCAAATGAAACAATAAAAATTAATTTAAGAGGAATTATAGCTTACGAATTTATAGATAACGAGGCAACTCCAATTGAAATTTATGGGTATTCTTTTAACGAGAGTTTTAATACTGCATTAGAATCTTTATTTCCTAAAAATAAAAAATATATTAAAATATTTAATAATGAAGATTTAAACGAGAACTTTAATACAGGATTAGAATTTTTGTTTCCTAAAAATGAAAAATACATTAAAATATTTAATAATGAAGAAACTATTGAAAAAGATTATAATTACAATCCCGAGATTCTTAATAAAAAAAATATTATCAATTCCATATTAGAATACTTAATAATAGACAAACTAAGTGTACATCTAGATGATTATTATGCTAAAAATGAAATTGATGAAAAAAAGATAAAAACGATCACTATAGAAGAATTTGATAGTGATACTTTAGAAAATAAGATTTTTTCAGAAAATAAAGTTTTAAAGAATATTATTAGGGAAGAGTTTGAAATAAATCTACCTATGAACTCAAAAATAATAAGAAATAAAGATAATTATATAGAAATTAATAATAACATATTTAACATCACTATAATTCCAGATTATCGAGGTTTCAATGAAGATATAAATCCTATTTTGACAGATTATGATAATACAGAAAATCAGTATCCTTTTTATTCAATTGAGGTTAAAATAAGTATAAGTTTAAAAGGACATTTTTTATTCAATGATGATTATGGATGGCTTGATTCATTCTTAGAAGAAATAGAGGAGTTTGTCTCTATTGAAAATTTAAATAAAAAATTAAATCCCGATTTATTAATTTGTCTTTCAAGAATAATGAAATAAAAATATATTACAAAAAAATACAATTTATTCAAAAATTAATTAGTTTTGATTATTCTAAGATTAAATAAAAATTAAAGGGGTGTAAAAACAATATTATTTTATCCTCTAATTGATTTAGGATCATCTTTACGATTATATGTATTAGATGCTCTAATTTTCCCTGTTTTACTATGTATAATAACTTCAGTATTGCCCTGAGTTTTCGCTTGGCGGACAGCATGATCAATAGCACTCTGTTGAGTCTCATGAATTGATGATGATCTTATTGCATGTGCTTTTTTGTTAGACCAACCCCCATTAGGATTTTTAACAACATGAATTTGATTTTTCTTTCCTCCCAAATGAAAGCCTCCTTATATTTGAATGATAATATATTTCTATATTAAATTATTTAAATATATTGACTAAATTAAACTTATGTACCAATTGATATATGATTTTAAAAAGCCTAAAAAAGCTATCTAAATATATTTGAAAATGATTTTGCACCAATTAATTCTTTTTCAATGCAAAAATTAAAGATAAAATTTTAAGATTATAAAAATAAGAAATTAAACGTGAAATATAAGAATAAAATTTTAAAAAATAGAATTAGAATATTAATTATTCTCCTAATTCTAAATCAACAATTAAACCAAGTAAATCAGATTGAGTTACAATACCAACTACGGTATCATCCTCATTTACAATTGGATAACCATTATAACCTGTTTCTAACATATTATTAGCTATATCGGCTACTGTAGATTCAGAAGATAATCTTTCAACATTTGGAGACATTACTTCTTCTACTAATATGTTTTTTATTTGTGCTTGTTTATATTTATCTGGAACATGTTTTCTAAATGAAGTTAAAGCTCTTGCTATATCTTTTGAAGTTAATATTCCTGCAAGTTCATTGTTTTCATTTACTAATAATCTTCCAATATTAGAATCCATTATGACTCTTCTTGCATGAACTAATCTATCTTGAGAAGATACAGAAATTATTTCACTACTCATAATATCAGTAGCTAATATTTTTTCATAAGCTTTTCCTTTACATGTATCAATAAAATCAGATTTAGTAATTATTCCTACTAAATCGCCATCAGAAGTGATAGGAACTGCCCCAATATTTTTTTCAAGAATTAGTTTAGCAGTTTTATCAATATCTTCAGTTTCTTCTAAAGTTATAACATCTTTAACCATTACTGTTGAAACATGGAAATGGGAAGGAGCTAAATTACCATATTTTGAAGAGCCTAATTTTGTAGCTATATCTTTTTCTGCAACTATTCCTACTAACTCTTTCTCATTGTTTTCGTTAACATTAGTAACAGGTAATCTAGATATTTTATTTTTTTTCATTAATCTAAGAGCATCACAAATATTTTGGTCTTTATCAATAGTTACTAACTCTTCGGACATTAAATTTTTTATTTGCATTTTATCACCAAAATAGAACATATGAATTTTTAAGTCATTAATTTTTGATATAATCCATTATAGATTAATCAATAAAAATGTTAATATAATATTTGATTATTTTTTAATCCCTATTATTTTTTAATCGCCTTTAGAATATCACTCTCAGTTATAATTCCTAATAATTCCCCATTTTTAACAACTGGAACTCCACCAATGTCCTTTTCTCTTAATATTTCACATAAATCACCTAACCTAGTTAAAGGTTCTACAGTTGTGACTTTATTTTCCATTATCTCAGAGATTTTAGTTTCTAAAATTCCAAGCCCACTATTTGACTCCATTTTAGCAAATACTTTATTATCTCCTAAGAATTTTAAAACATCATTAGAAGTTATGATACCCTCTAAATACTCTTCTTCACCATGAGCTGCAGTATCTTCCATGGCTTTTGCTAAAATTGGAATCCTTCTTAATTTGTTTCTAACCATTATTTTAGAAGCACTTTCAATTGGTGTTCCTGGTGTAGTTGTAATAACATCAGTACTCATGAAGTCTTCAACTAATTCTTCAGTTAAAACACCAGCCATTGCTAAAGCAAAATCTCTTTCAGTTATAATACCCACTAATTTTTCATTTTCATCTAAAATAGGTAATGCTCCAACATCCTTTTCTAACATTAAGTTAATACAATCATTGATTGAATCTCTGTTTGTCATAGAGATAACATCACGAGTCATAATTTCCCTTACTGACTCATTGATAGCTGCTAAAAAGTTATCATTATACTTTTCTTCAACTATATTAAATTTATCTCCTCCCCCTAAGAAATTTAAAATATCCATAGCAGTTACTATTCCTAAAAGTTTTTGAGAGCCGGGATCTGTAACAGGAATTCTTCTGAATTTGTGTTTTACCATAACTTCAGCGACTTCAATTATTCTAGTAGTTGGGTGAACAGATATGACTTCCTTTTCAGCTAATGTCATTACGTCTCCAACATGTTCTGAAACTCTGGTTTCGTTTTCTATAGATCCACGTTCCATAGATTTTCTTAAGTTTATGGCACTTTTGTCTTTCATTTCTACACCTCGAGAGATATAAATCAAAAATTAGATAACTTAAAATAAAAGTCTAAATTATTAAAAGATTTTTTTAACTTCTTTTTGTTTGTTATCTTGTTTATTATATATCTAGTATTAATCATAAATAATTTTTGTTTAATTTTTCTTATTATAAGTTTCATAAACAATTTTTATTAAAAAGTACAATAATAAGTGATAAATATAAAAATAGTTTAAAAAAAATAGAATATTCCTAAAAATCATATAATATTGAATATATACTAAATACACAATGAATAAATAATAAATGAATTTTGAATAAATAATAAAGAAATAGTAGATAACTAATGAATATATAATATTAATTTAGTAATCAAGTAAGTTCTATATTAAAAAAAGAAAGTAGGGAAAAGTTTTTTATTAAAAATGTTTAGTATAAACATTTCAATTTTTCCCCTTTAAACTATTTGTTTTTTTTATTTGAGAAATGAAAAAGTTAAGATCTCTCAAAAAAGTTGAATTTTTGTGTTTATTTTTGTTTTATTGGTTTGTAGACTTTTAGTTTTAGTTTGAATTTTTCTCCTGATTTTAAGTTTAATTTGAATTTTATTTTATTGTTTCCAAATTTATAGCTAAGTTTCTTATTATAGACTTTCCATAGTTTGTATTTTAGGTTTTTGATGATTACTTTTGTGGTTATGATTTTTGAACCCTTTGCACCATAGTTTTTATATGTAAACCATTTCATAACAACTCTTTTACCATGCCTGAAGACTTTACTGCTTTTCTTTTTAAGAAGTCTGATGTCGGTCTTTTTAGGAGCACTTGTACCTTGAGCAACTGTATAGTTTAAACTACTTGTTGAAGCTATATAGTTATTATTTCCATTGTAGTAGACTTTAGCTATGAAATTACCTGCTTTAAGTGGTGTGTATGATAAGCTCCAGCTACCATCAGCACCAGTAACTAGGTTGTTGGATTTTCCTCCAATAACTATATTTATTGGTGCATTAGCTATAGTGTTTCCGTTTTCATCAACTAAGACTCCTCGGATGATTGTTGATTTTCCTGAAGTTGCATTAGAAATAACAATAGTTGATCTTGTGTTAGCTTTAGCTACATTGAAATTAGTTGTGTTTGTAAAAGCATAGTATTTATTGTTTTCATTTAAATCAACGGTTACTGTGATTGTTCCAGGACTACTTGGAGTATAATTTAAACTCCATTCACCAAGAGCATTGGTAGTAACATTATAATCCACACCATTGATATTGATGGTGAGTTGTATGTTAGCTAATGGGTTGCCGTTTTCATCAATTGCAACACCACGAATAACAACTGTCTTACCCACAACAGTATTAGAAACAATTATAGTAGAATTACTTGATAATTTTTTAATCACTCCATCATCAATATTGATTTCACTGCTACCAGTACTATCCTCACCTGTGGATGTGTATATTCCATCATCATCCTTATCTGGATTATTATTGATTATTGTGGAATCACCGATAATATCGATTTCACTGTCACCACTACTACCATCACCAGTTGTAGCAGACGCTGTATCACCATTATTACCAGCAGTATTATTCTCAATATCAGAATCAATGACAACTATAATACTATTTCCACTACTATTTTCACCAGTATTAGAAGACAATGCTCCACCATTATTACAAGCAGAATTACCACTCAAATCAGAACCAGTAACAAGAACAGTAGAATTACCAGTACTATTCTCATTAGTAATTGAAGATATGGCGCCACCATTGTTACCTGCAGTGTTGTCAGTTATTTCAGAGTCAGAAATATGCACTGTAACATCAGAATCATTTGCTTTTAAAGCAATTGCACCACCATCATTACCCGCATAATTATTAACAATTAGAGAATCCTCAATATTAGCCTCCCCAAATTCGATGAAAATTCCACCATCATCATTAGTAGCTTCATTATCGGTAAAAGTAGTGCCTATAATATTTGAAACTAAAGTAGCATCAGTAGAAGATTCATTACCTTTAGATAATGCCAGTGCTCCTCCATTAGTTGCTTTATTTCCCCTAAAAATAGAATTCTCCAAATTCAAATTAACATGTGTATCAGTACAAGTGATAAGAACACCACCAGGAGATACGTATAATCCCCCACCAATGACAGCAGAGTTATCTTCAAAAGTAGAACCACTTATATTCGCAAAAAGAGTAGAATTATCAGTGCCACTTCTTAAATAAATACCACCACCATAATAATCAATAACAGTATTATTTGTAAAATTAGAATTTATTATGTTTAAAAAACCATTAAAGTTAAAAGAACCAAACATAAGAGATAAACCACCACCAGAACCATAATTCGCAATATTATTTACAAAATTAGAATTATTTATAACAACATAATCACAAGCATTTATACTAATACCACCACCAGAACCACTAGCAGAATTATTATTAAAATGAGAACCATATACAATTAAAGTAGGATAATTATTACTAACAACAGAAGCTATATGTAAACCACCACCACTGTCAGCAGTATTATCTGTAAAATTAGAACCAATAATAGTAATATTACCTCTACTATATATTCCTCCACCAGCCACGAGTGCAGTATTACCTTTGAATATACAATCGATGAATTTCATTGTAGTATTTACATAATTATTGTATATTCCTCCACCATTAGAAGTAGTATATGCGTTTGTGAATGTTATATTTATAAAAGTCACATTTAAGTTATTGTTTATTACAAATATCCTTGATAGTCCTTGTGCATCTAATATGACTTTATCTTTTGTTTTTCCCTGAATTGTAACATTCTTAGCAATAGTCATATTTGTATTATTATTCCCAGAATATGTTCCTTCATCAAGTTCTATTATGTCTCCAGGACTTGAGCTATTTATTGCACCACTTATTCCACCAGCTGTTGTGTTATTAATTGGGTTAGTAGCTGCAAAATCTGTTTGTGTTGTTGTAGCTAACAAAAAAACAGTGAAAATAAGTAGACCCAAAATAAAAATTTTCCTATCTAATTTTTTTGAATAATTTAACATTATTCACCTCCAAATAAATAATTTCACATCCTCTAAAAAAAAAATTGGAATGTAAAATTTAATAATATAAATTAAAAAGTTCATGAGAATAACAAAGTAATTATTCTCTATAATATAATAGCGAACAACCACTATATAAAACTATCGAAAAATACCGAACACTCACATAAAAGGATAAAAAATTAATAAAAAACAAACTAAATGCCCCCCCCCCCCCCAAGCTAAAATAAACTAGAAATAGAGACTAAAATAAGAAAAAATAAATAAATAAAATTAAATAAGCAAATATAAAAGTTATAATAGCTAAAATTTAAAAAATAAGTAAAATAAAAAGATTAAAAAAATGAAATTTAAAAATAAGAATAAGAATAAGAATAAACACTAAAGATTCCTAATCTGTAGATCGAGGGTTCAAATCCTCCCAAGTCCGTTTACAGTAATTGATGAATTATTTTTATTTTTTAAATAGAAAATTATTAACTATTTATTAAAATAGTTGTATAATTTGGTTATTTATTAATTTTTCAAAAAGCCATATAAGAACATTAAATAGATTTAAACAATATAATTTGATAAAATTAAGAAAATCTCATTTTTTAAAATCTATTTTATTATCAATGCCTAATGGACTTTATTTTGAACATTTGATATAGTTAATATTGTTCTATAAACATTCCCTAAAACATAAGATAAACATATTCTTAATATCTAAATTCTATACTATATGAATTTGGCTTTTCAGGAAGTTTTTCAGTGAAAAATATATCTATTTTTCCATTTTCTGTTTTTATATTATAAAAAGTCTTATTTTTTATAATATCCTGAGAATTAGTATCTTTATAAAATCCAATTGTCATCATAAGATTATTATAATCTTTATTATTTGTTGTTTTAAATGTTTCATTAACTGTAATTTCACTACTCTTTTCATTCCAACTAGGAGGAGTATTATTACCATAAGGAACGACACCAACTATTTCAGAACCTAAAATTTTAGTATCCCATAATAAAAAACTAATTGAAGATACTAATATTAAGATAATTAAAAATATAATTATTTTATTGATTTTTTTCAATATATCACCTTTTTTATAATTTAAACCTATATGAATAACAAATTCACAATTATATTTTCTGAAAAAATAAAATTATTCGCAATGCTTTAATAATAGCATAAAATTTTTTGATAGTTCAATTACAAACCAAGTTATAAAATGAAAATATCATGTGTTAACCTGACACATGATTTAAGCTAACTTAATTATCATTACCAATTTATCCATGGACCATACCCATATATAAAACCATGATGAGGAATATACCCCCAATAAGGCCTTTATCTATATTTATAATAAACCGTGTAATAATAAACAGTTCTATGTTGAGTAAAAGGCCAATTGAGAATATATCTGCGAACTGATTTTTTGTAATATTTTTTCATAGATCCTATTTTATGCCAATTATATTTTGCAGACCCCATACCAACAATCGTTTGCATTTCTTCATCATTTAAATAAATAACATTTATTAACTGTGAATTATTAATATTATTTGTTATAATGATAGCTTTTCTACTGTAAATATTAGTGAAATTTTCTATAGCCATATTAATATTTTATTAAAATATGAACAATATCTATTGATAATTATATAAAAAAAATTTGAAATAAACATTTTTTACAATTAATTAATAAAACATTAAAAATTTAATAAATATTATACTATTATTAATAATTAATACTAATTTAAATAATTTAATATATATAGTTGTCGATATGATTCATGTATAATATTGTAAAAAAAATTAAAATGACAATTTTAAAACCTAATATTAAAATAAATTGGTTAAATAAATATATTATAATATTTATATGTATATTAAAACTGTTTAATTGAGTTAATTTATATTTAAATATATATTTATAGAAAAATTAGTATTAAAAAAGAATTTACTACATATGATTTCACATCATATACATTCAATATAAACAAAAAATCTTAAAAAAATATAAAAATAATAGTGAAAACTTTAATATCAAAACAAAACCCACCCAAACTAGCTATAAAACGTGACCCTGAAGATAAAAGCTTTGTAGAAAAATTAAATAATAAATTTAAAAAAAATATAATAATAATTTAATATTAAAAAATAAAATAAAAGATAAGAACTATTATTCATTTAATAGACAATTAAATTAGCATATTTTAATTGAAATAATTTATAATCTTAAAATCAAAGGTTAAAATCCATCCAATTCTATTCAGTATTTTTTAATAATAGATGCAAATATTACTTTTCATTGATCTCTAATAGTTTATCGAGCTTAGCTTCAATTCTATTTAATCGTTCATCAATTTCATTTTTGTTTTCTTCCTCAATTCGTTTAGTATATATTGATGAGATTGCTCCAGTTAAAATACTGAAACTTAGTATGCCTATAATAATAAGAACAAATCCAATAATTCTACCATTAGTTGTGGTTGGAACAATATCTCCATATCCTACTGTGGATAAAGTAACTATAACATACCATAAACCATCAATAAAGCTATTTGCAGATTCATCCACTATAAAAAATGCAATACTTGAACTGACAACCAATATTACTAAAAATGTTAATAATTTATCCAAATGAGTTTCTTTTATAAAATCCGTGAATATTTTAATATTTTTCTTAAATAAGATTAATACTCTCCCTATTCTTAATAATCTTATTAATCTCACAAACCAGGATATACCAGCAAGACCAAATAAACTTAAAACAATATTTAAAAGATAATCCGGAATCATAGCTATAATATAATACCAATTCTTTTTAAGATAATGATTTCTATTATCAGATTTATTTAACTCATAAACAAACTCAATAGCTAATACAAAACAAACAATCAAATCAAAAATATAAATAATCTGTGTAATCAATGGAGAAAAATTATAAAATATCATTAACATTAGCAGAATAGAATCAGTTAAAATTAGAATAATCATTAATAATTCAATTATTGACTTTTTATTCAAACCCATAAATGTACCCCATATAATAATATTTACTATCTTATAACAAAAAGACTTTAGATCATAATCAAATATAATAGGAGATAAAAATAAATTAAAATCTCCTTAAAACTTTTAATTCATAAATTAAAAGTTAAGATTACTAAAAGCCCATTTGCTAATTTTAATAAGAAAGAAATTATAAATAGAAAAAATAAAACTATTTTATTAGCTAAAACTTAATTTAAATTATAATTATTCAATATTAAGAATTTTATGAGTTTGAGGGATTGTAAAAACTTCAAAATATTCTCCAAGTAATTCAGAAAAGTCAAAAAGAATGTCTGAATTATTTTTCCACTGTTCTATTGGGCTTTGAGGTTGGATTACAATTGTAAATTTCTCATCCATAAATTTATCATGTAATTTTTCCCCAATTCTTTTTATAACATCCAAATTAGTTGAAGGAGAAATTATAATTTTACAATAAAATTTTATATTGTTTTCCACTAATGATTTTAATGATAGAAATTCATTATTAAGTATATTCTCATCCCAATCCCCATCAAAGTGTTCAGGAAGCTTAATATCTAAAGATACACAATTCATCCTTTTGATTTTATATAAAGAATCAGGTAAAGTACCATTAGTTTCAATCATTATCTTCAAGTCAGTTTTATCAACGATCTCATTTATAAAATCAGGGTAAAGTAAAGGCTCTCCTCCAGTAAAAGATATAGAATGTAAATCTGGAGTCTTAAGTTCATTTATTTTTTCAAGAACTTCTTCGGGTGATTTTAGAACACCATTGCTAGCATTTTGACTATTAGGAGTATCACAATAATTACAGCTAAGGTTACATCCAGCAAAACGGACAAATATTTGTCTTTTACCTATCCACAACCCTTCTCCTTGAAAACTGGAAAAAATTTCTACTATTGGTGCTTTCATTAAATCATTCCTTTTTACAAAATGCCCCTTGACCAATTCCTTCATTTACACAAACAGAAACAGATTCAATTTCATAGCCTTTTTCTTTTAAATCTTCAAATATAATGTTTGCAAAGTATTGTGATAGCTCTTCAGCAGAGCTATGTTTTAGAGGCAAAAGAACACAATCTTCCATTGGGAATTTATATTCTTTATTTTTAATACTAAATTCTACATAGTCTTTGTTACAGAAATCAAGAACAGATAATTCTTTGGAATCTTCTGATTTTTCACAATCACAAGTATCAGATTCAGAAGATTTTTCACAATCATTATTATCAAATTCAGAATTTTCTTCATTAGAGTTCAACTCTTCAGAAGAGTTTATTCCTTTAAATTTCATATTTTTGTTATTAATTGGAATTAATACCCTATGATCCAATTTTTTACATATAGACCTTACAGAATTTTTAACATCTTTGAAATCAACTACAAAATCATAATCTCCAGAACGATTTCCTTCAATTTCCACATCTACAAAGTAAGAATGGCCATGAATAAAGCCACAAGAAGCATGTACTGGTATAATATGAGCTGATGAAAATCTTAAACCTGCATTAATCCCATTAATCATTATTTTCATATTTTTTACTCCAACAACTAAATAATTAATAATTAATAATAAATTTACCTATAAAAATCAAACATAACCTAAAATATATGCTCTAAAATCTAAATTAAATCAAAAATACAACTAAAAACATGGTGAAATATATAAATAATTATAGCAAATTAGTTTTACTTATATCTAATTCAATGTCAATTAATTCATCAATGTAATTTTTAACAATATTATCTATAAAATTAATTAAATTTTTACTACTTGAATTAAAATCATCTGATAATTCAAATAACCCAATAGCATCAACATCTTCTGGAGTTTCATCACTAGTTATATTAATCCCTAAATGGATTTTCATAGAACTAGGAGAAATAGTAGCTATTGAAACCGTGAGCTTCTTATAAATTGATTCAACCGAATTATCTTCTGATTTATATTTGGAAATAATATAAATATCATCTCCTTTACGAATAGAATCAATCCCTATTTTAGATAATTCTTCTTTTAGTATGATAACTAATAATCTTTGGCGCATATAAGCTATTCTCAAGTTAGCAGGTTGCTCATCAAAGTGTTCTACAATAATATTAATAATTTTACCTGACTTTATTTCTAATCCAACATCCTCGAAATCTTTCAAATTATTAGGAGTTATATTCATAGATCCAATCCAAGATATTATACTTGATCCTTTTATTCCAAAAGATTTAAAAGCCCAAGAAGGACCTATCTGACTTCCATCATACTCCAAATTTTCTTCAAGATGTTTATGAGTGATTAGCATACAAAACTCCAAATTTAAAAATTATAATTTTTAGAATATATTTTTTACAAAAGATAATATACTTTTTAAAAAATGATAATACATTTTTCTAAGAAAGATAATATACTTTTTAAAAAATGATAATACATTTTTCTAAGAAAGATAATAT
>VSSQ01000426.1_pt1 | contig 29728 bp, 32 predicted proteins | sample 4763081 | NCBI WGS metagenome assembly VSSQ01 (sample SAMN12137344, study PRJNA551015) | bioreactor metagenome | isolation source: SDC9 anaerobic chlorinated ethene degrading culture | place: USA: Knoxville, Tennesee | collected 2015-01-01
AAGTCAGGCACCTATTAGTGGCTTAAGTGGTCTGAAAAAGAGGGGAGCACTACAATGTATTATTATTCATATAATAGCTCTAACATTGGCTTAACCTACGGTTTCGTGCCCGAAGGGCTTGACGAATTTTGTGTGTCAGGAGCGTAGCGATAGCACAAAATGTGCCAAAGAAAGCATCAGGTTGAAGCAGTTGTTAAGTTAATCTGCCTTAAATCTCTATTCGACTATTTACCCATAAGCGGTATACAAACATCGACTATTGCCTTTCCAGTATCTTTATCATAGGAATTAAAATCATATCGTTCAAACGCCGGCACATCCGATGGCAAAAATCCACTTTCTGGAAGCCAGATTTCATACATCCAATCCCATGCGCATTGGTACTCATCTGCGGCGCATTCGAATTGGCTAATCGCGCAAAGTCCAGGTGAAAACGGCATAATCCCGATTTCGCCTTCGCCGATTGTGCCTGCTGGCACCGTACAACAAGCGCTCAGGCGTAATTGCTCATCCATCGTGATCTCGGGATATTCGTGATAAATAACAATCACTTTCAAAATATCCGGGGAAATCAGTTGCCTCGGAGCAAGCCAACTAAAAAGTCGTGTAAAGAGGTCTTGAAATAAGGACTCGTCGCCTTTATAGGCTCCGGTATACCAAAGATAGGCGAGCGTCATCTCCGGCATAGTTTCCAGTCTTACCTGCCGTTCACCATCTTCCTGCTGAATCATCCATGTTTGGGAACCGTAACCATAGGTGATCGACATTTTCTTATTTAATGAACCCAATTTCCGTTTTATATTTTCCGCTTCGTATTGTTTTGATATCATGTGCCTAGAATTTCTCCATTCAGAAGCACTTAGCCCGAATCGGGTTCTGAAGTTTTTAGCAAACACTGCGGAATTGGAAAAGCCACAGTCAAGAGCAATATCGGTTATGCTCCGCTCAGCATCAATGCTTAATCGATATGCTGCTTTTTCCAAACGTCTGCGCAGTATGTACTCGGCAAGAGGCTCCCCCATGGATGCCCGGAATATACGATGAAAATGAAATTTTGAATAAGCGGCCACATCAGCAAGCGTGTCAAGATTTAAATCTTCATTTAAATGCTTATCGATAAACGCGATGACGCGATTCATTCGCGCAACGTACTCGCTACGACTTTTGGCATTTTTTTTCAGCATCTAAGAAATATATGCTGCATTTTAAGTTATGTAAACATAAATTCTATTAGAGCTCTAATTCATGCGGTAAGATCGAAGCAATATATACAAGCCGTCCCATATCCCGTGCACCGATTTTTCCTTTAAAAAGATTTTCTTTCTTGTTAACTGTCGAGACTCCTACCACAAGATCTTCGGCATGAGCACTTGCAACATCCTGTACCGTTTTGTAGCCGGCGTCAAAGATTAATCGTGAAAAAAGTGGGCTAACCCACTGAATACGGCATAAATCAGAGAGACAAACAATGGTACAGAGTTCTGTCGGCGGAAGAGCCATCTCCTTTGCGAGCTTTGTTCGAGTCTTTACATGAGCTGCGGCTGTCCAAAGGGAATAACTGTCCCTGATTCCATGTCCCATAAGTGTATTAGTCACTTTGGTATCAACCTTCGGAAAATCGCTGAGCATGACTGATTTGGGTGTATAACCCCGCAAGACCCGGGCTAAGAGCTTAAGGTAGTCAAGCTGAATACCGGTTTCCTTAGAAAGTGTTTTCATGCTTGTTTCTTTTTTGAGTATTGTGTTTAGATCAGATACCGTTTTTATGCCAACGGTACGCAAGGTCCTTAGTTTTTCTGTCAATCCTTCTCTCAGGGGTAATTGACTTGGTATGAGGTCCTCGCCTAAAAGGCGGGTCCTAAGAAAATCCAGTCCGAGGACTGTGAAATCAAGATAATATGACATTTATTCCTCATCATCGAGATTACGCTTGCGATTCGGTGAATATCTGTGCAAATAGTTTCTCCAGTTTATAGGCGTCTTCATACCATTCGGGCCAATCCTTAACCCATTCAGGAACTTTGAAATCCCGTACTCGATCAGAGACTGGGAAATATGCCTTGAGATCCAGGATAGGTGAATCGTTGAAGGCGTCTATATACGGCACTTCTATTATACCTTCATTAACGTTTACTGAAAGAATCTGACAGACCGTCACACCAATCGGATTCGGTCGGTATTCGGCACGGCAGGCGAAAACACCGGCTTTGATGTTTTTTGCATACGGTATCTCGGTCACAATTCTTTTCCTATCAGACTCCGTATCGAGCTCGTGTGCCCACCACAAAACAATAACATGACCAAACTGATCCAACTTTTCGAGTGCCGGACGAAACGGTGACTCTATTTCCAGTACGAACCGATTTTCACCCACTCCTACTCTACCAATTTGCTGAAGATTGAACGATACGTGTGACATAGCATACCTCCTAATATGTCGTTTCATATACTAAGATGTACACTCCCCATCCAGAAAAACTATCGTTAACTTGCTCTTCGTTTGTCTATTCTTGCTCTTCTGCGCGAAGCGTCAACCTAACATTGGCTTAACCTGTGAGCGCGCCCTGCTACTGCAGGTTGGCGCTAGGCTTGCGCTCTCATTTACTCATCTCACATTCGTGTAGATTCATACCCGCAAGCCTTGTGCCAAAGTGCGAATCAGGTTGAAGCAGGTGTTAGGTAAAAGCACTTTCTTATGGATTAGAATACCACATCTCATATTGATTCACATAATTATCATACCCATTCTTCTCTAGCTCTTTTTGTAAATTGCTTTTATCTTCTATATTCAATAATGTCACGCGTTCTTTCTTTACCGCACGAGCAATATCACTTATTATCATTTCTTCTATTCCAATTCCCCTATAACCTTTCTCAACTCCAACTTGGAGGATATCGCCTCTTTCTTTGTGTATAATCCCATATCCTATAAGCCTTCCTTCATCTTCATAACCTTCAAAATAGTACTTATCCTGATTATTTCTATAAGCCCTTAATGAGTTTTGCCATGAAGGACGAAACGATATATACGTATCTTCTTCTATTCCCTCTATTACGGAAGCGTCTCCGGTTTTCGTGTAGCCAATGGTATTATTTTGTCTTGTTTCAAGATCCTTCCTATAGCACCGCAATCTTCTCTTAATCACAAATCCATATTTTTCATAGAGCTTTATTGCTGGATCATTATTTTCTATAACCTCTAAAACATAGTGTTCTATCCTACGTTTCTTGATTACTTCTAGAAGCCTTTCAATAAGAAGGCTTCCTATATGTCTATTCTGGTATGCTTTAATGACCCCTGTACCTGTATCATATCCATACATACTCCTTTCTATTTCTCGATATCCTGATAGTACAAAGCCGATCAAGGCTCCTTTTTCAAAACAACCTAATGACAGAGAAGGATCATAATCTCGGGTGAGAAGCATTTCTTCCAGCTTCTCCAATGGCATATCGATTTTTACTTCATATTCAGAGAATGCATCTATGAACGCGGCATGAATTATTTCAATTGATGTATCAATAAGGGTTTGTACTTTCATTTGTTCCTTAATTTTGTGCGCGATAGCGTCCACCTAACATTGGGTTGACCTGCAATGCCGGTCCACGCTCCTGGCGTGGGCATTGGCGTGGTTTTTGCACCTACTTGGATTATTTTACTTGCAGTTCCCAGCAAAAACCATGACAATAGGCATTGTCATGGTCGAAACTTTTGTTAGACGCTGTTTTTATCTTTTCTTTATCATTTCTTTCACTGAAATCAACTATTCTAAATGTTTCTTCTTTTTAGAAAAGAACCAATACTTTTTTCTCTTTACTTTTATTGTTGTCATTCTTGCAGTTCCAGTAATTTTTATTAATGTCTTTGCATTTTTTGAATCATAGTACTTATTCCTATATTCTTTAAATGTTATCATGTTCTCACTAAGGTTGTTTTCAACTACAACATCATCTGGCAAATACAATACTAAGTTTGACATATTCATTTGCACATTTATTTCTTGAATACCTTTTATTAACTCTTCTTCTAAGTAATTAATAGTAATTGTAGACATTGAAGCTTCTATATTTAGCTTTCTTGTTTTTAAAATTGTCCCAACTAAGTTTTTTGTTGACATATTGCATTTTATTGTTTCGGCTTCAGTAATCTCTGTATTAGTTCCTGTCTTTGGCAAATCTATAACAAGACTATCAAGTTCGGCTATTTCATATGCTTTTTCTGCTTTTGATATCCTAAACTCAAACTCATCAAGTACTAAGTTACCGCTTGCGAAAGCGTCTTGTAATTGTTCAATAATAATATCTTTATGTTTAATTACTTTTTGAGGTCTATCTATATTATTCTCAATACTCATATTCTGCTCTTTTATTATTCGCTATTGTAAATATTACTGCTATTAGCACTTTTAAACAACTCGTTTATAAAGCCTCATGTGTCTAACATTGGCTTGACCTGCAACGCGTCATTGGCGCGTTTTTTGCGCCTGCTTGGATATTCCACTAGCTTTCACTCTTACGCAAAAAGCGTGACAATGGCGTTGTCATGGTTAACGCTTTTGTTAGAATGTTTCCTCCATCATTGCAGCGATATTTTAAACAATGCAACTTTTTCTATATCCTTAAGCACTTCCCTATCTCGTATCTCAAACATGCATGGTAGCGACCTGCCTACTTTCTTGGTTGATACTATCCTTTCTTTTTCTTCCTGCCTCAAACCCAGACTCTTCAACTTCTCTATATCCTTATCATGAATATATATTGTTGCCTGCATGTATCCTTCCCATGCCGACATCCACACGATAGTCTTTTTCTTTCTTTGTACCTTACATAACCATGCTTTGCCATCTTTGTAGTATTTCCACTCCCATTCCAAACCCATAGCATCATATAATTCTAATAATGCTTCATATGCCCCATATGAGGTTCCCAAGACGCCCTTTAATACTGCTGCATCAGGATATATATCTGGATCTCTTAACTCGATTGTATTAATTTGTTCCATCTAGAATCCTTTCTAATCCCGTATAAGGAAGCAATGTTTCTATAGTGTAGTTAATTAACTTGCTTTTTACTAATGGCAATTCTTCTATCATTACTGTTGCTTGATCTTTAGTATCTGCCTCTAACAACAAAACTGCATCTTTATGGTCAGTGAACCATATGGATCTGATTTTGTTATTTTTATAGAGTTCCCATACATGAGCCGCTTCTGCTTTTAAGAGAATTGTATGGTTATTCCAATTGATAGTACCGTTATCATGAGTAAGAACTAAATACTGCACAGGAACACCTTGTAATTACTCTATATCGAATCGTTCTAGCATTCGCTTAACCTGTGATTTCGTGCCCGTAGGGCTTGGCGCATTTTGTGCGTCATGAGCGAAGCGACAGCACAAAATGTGACAAAGAAAGCATCAGGTTGAAGCGGTTGTTAGAACCAGTTCCTTATACTGTTTCTGATATCTTTTCAACATTCACGAATTTGGGCTTGCGTTTCTTTTCAATCTTCTCAAACTGATCTATTACCTTGTTATCGATCATGTCCTCATACATCTCTCTCAATGAATGCTTTATGAGCCTGGATTTATCCTTCTCTAACTCATCAGCAAGCAGGCTTACCATCTTCTCTTTTTCCTCATTCAACCGAACCGATATTATTGCCATTTCTTATAGATCTATGCTGAGCCCAACGGGTAGGGCCACTACAGAAACTGAATAAGGTGGAATTGAAAGTTCCCCAATTTCTGGACACTTTTAAAGTTAGAAAATCAGCCTGACAGGCTGTTGGGGACATACGCCAGGGTCGCGAATTCCTTAGGTGTTTTATAACCAAGGGAGCTATGCGGCCGGAACTCGTTGTAATCTTTTCGCCATGTCTCGATCTTGATCTTTGCATCTTCTAAGGACAGAAACCAGTGCGCCTGCAGGCATTCCTCTCGGAAACTACCATTGAATGATTCAATATGCGGATTATCCGTCGGTTTCCCGGGACGTGAAAAACACAGCTTGATCCCGCTACGATATGCCCAAAGATCAAGTTCCTTCGACATGAATTCGGGCCCATTGTCGACACGAATGGATTCTGGCGTACCTCGCTCTGAACAAATTCTTTCCAAGGCATAGACAACATCTGCGCCTTTAAGCGATTGCCCGATATGAGTAACAAGGCATTCACGAGTGAACACATCCACGACGGTAAGCGTGCTAAACCACTTACCATTGAACAACTGGTCTGAGACGAAATCCATCGCCCATACCTCGTTAGCCCGACTCTCCTTTACGGGTTCAACGCGCGGCCTTGAAACCTGCTTTCTTCTTGTTTTGAGCCGCTCATTGAGATTTTCAAGCCTGTACAGCCGGTATATCCGTTTCTTGTTCACCTTCAGCCCCTCCCTCTGGAGAAGCACACGGATCCTTCGATACCCGTACTTCACCCGGAAGGTGGCATAGTCCCTGATCTTCATGCGGAGCGCCTTTTGCTCGTCACGATGCCCCTTGTTGTAATAGCTCGAACGATTCATCGAAAGCGTTTCGCAGGCTGTCCGTATGCTTACCCGATAGGTGGCGACTAGTTCGTCGACCAATTCATGCTTCCGGGAAAGCGTCAGACTTTTTTTGACAGCACCTCCTGCAGCAGCTGCTTGTCCAGGCTCAACTCTGCCACCATCTGCTTCAGGCGCTTGTTTTCGTCTTCCAGTTGCCTCAGGCGTTTCAGTTCGTTCGGCAGCAGCCCTGAATACTTCTTCTTCCAGCGGTAGAAAGTCTGCTCGCTGATCTCCAGTTTCCTGACGATGTCAACGACCGGTGTACCGGTCTCAGCCTGCTTCAAGGCAAAGGATATCTGCTCCTCGGTGAAGCTTGACTTCTTCATGGATCCGCTCCTTTTGCCATTATCGCATGCATTGCCAGTCATGACATTTAGAGTGTCCTGTTTTCGGGTGGCAGATCAACCACCTTATTCGTTAGCTGTTTTTGGTCTTGATCAGAGGGCCCAGCATATGAAGCAATTGTTAGCCATTTCTTTTTTTATACTTTGTCATCCTTCCATTACCAGTCGCTTCCAATAGTCCATCAAGTATTAGCTTTTTCAAATCTCTGCTTGCTGTTGCTGTCGATATCCCTTTATTTACTTTTATATACTCTTTTCTATCAAACCATCCAACTAAAATAGAAAGCGCATAATTAGCTCTCTTTTTATAATCAATATTCGGTACTTTTGTGCTTTCTATAGTCTTTCTTAGGCTTTCATTAATCACTTCAAGCATAAATTCTATAAAGCGTGTCGATTTCCCCTCATTATCAGAATCTTCCAATACTTTATAATACTTTTCTTGAGTATTTCTAATAGTCTCTTCTATTGGAATGTATTCAAAAATGGGATTTACATCCATAAGGAGTCTGGTTTGCCAAAACCTACCCATTCTTCCATTTCCATCTTCAAATGGATGGATAAACTCCATCTCATAATGAAAGACGCAACTTTTTATTATATCAAGATCATCATCTCTCTTAATATAATCAAAAAGATCTTTCATCAACCCAGGAACCATATTATACCCGGGGGCAATATGCTGTACTTCTTTACCCTTAATAATCCCAACTTGTTTTTGTCGAAATTTCCCAGGATTATCTACTAATCCTTTCATAAAGATTCCATGAGCTCGTAAAAAATCGTTCAGTGAATAAGCTTTTAATTGATTTAATTGATCATATGCCCTAATTGCATTTTGCACCTCAAGTATATCTTTTTTAGGACCTACAACATGTACTTTATCAATGATTGCAGTAATATGCTCAATATCTAATGTATTCCCTTCTATTGCTAATGAAGAATGAATAGTTTTTATTCTATTTTGCCTTCTTAACTTTGCTTCTGGTTTGACCAATAGAAGACTTTTACATTGCCCTAAAGCCTCACTTATCTGTCCATATAGATAGAGAATTCTATTTGTTATTTCATATGGCGGTTTCATATCATTTCTATGATAGCATCATTTGATACTATCTGCAAGTTAAATATGGCTAACATTTGCTTAACCTGCGACGCGTACATTGGCGCGCTTTTTGCGCTTACTTGTATTATCTTGCTTACTCTCTTATGCAAAAAGCGTGACAGTAGCCGAGTCAGGTTGAAGCTTTTGTTAGGTTATTGTCTTTACTATATACATATGATTATTTGTTCCACAAAACAAACACTTCTCTCTATGCATGCACACGTACTGATTACAACCAGTACATCTCCACTTAACTTTTTCTCTTTTAATAAATTCTCTTTTACCTAAGTCTTTTATAGCTTTAAAATTTTCATGTATCCTTACATTATACCTTGTTCTATACCGTTTCTCTAAATCCTTTATCCATCTACACGGATATTTCTTACATTCAGAACATAATGTATCTTTCTTCCCATGTTTCTCTTCACAATTTCTAATCCTACACTCTACACAATGATATGGTTTCGTTTCTTCAGGACCATTGCATCCATTACATTTATTCTTTTCTCTTTGATACCCTAAACAGAGGCTACAGTTTAGACCACATGGTGCTATATCTTTTGTTTTCATTAGTATATTCTAAATATTATATTCTTTCTCTTTCTTCTATTATTCGATCATACTTCTTGTTTTCTGCTTCTAGAAGTAAGACCTTTACCCTTCCTTTTTCTACTCCAAGTCCAAGAATTTCTTGTCGATTCCTCGGCTGTTTGCTCCAGCATTGTCATAAATATGTTATCTCTTTTTCCAGGTTTATATCCATAAATCCATTATCGTATTTTACTACGCTTACTATTTTCCTATATCCATTCCGTATCCAAAACGCAAATGCCTCGATATTTCGAGTCCCCACATTCAATCGTATTGTCGTATATTTACTATTTTTTATTTCTTCTTCCAATACCCTGTAGACTTCTCTCCCTATACCCCTCTTCTGATATTCCCTCATGATTCCCATGTAGCCTAAAAACACTTTATTGGGATCATTCATCGCCCCTTCGTATAGTTTACAGTAACCGACAGGTATCCCTTCTTTCTTTATTATATATACCCTGTCATTCTCTTTGCTTCCATTTTGCGGCAATTCTTTATGATCCAGCAGGTCTTGCGCCTCATCTTCGGAAAACTCGTTCCATCCTGTGAATTCAGTAATATACGACAAATCATTTACGCATTCCTCTAATAGCGCTTTATCATTTTGAGTCGCTTCAATAAGTTCGATGCTGTTTTGTTTAATAGCACCGCGTAGACGGTTCGCGGATCGATTCATATGCACTCTCTCCTGATATGCGCGCCGCGCTGGCCTCGCCGGCGCAACAGCGGCTTATCCCGCGAGCGCGTCATGGGGGACGAGGGGCCTGGTCCGGCTTGCGCTCAAGTCGCGTAACCGCGCAGAAAACGCCGCATGGCTGAAACGGTCGCTCCGCGAGGCTATTCGATCGCGCAGCAGGCGTAATAGTTACGTTACTTCATATTGCAGCAGCATAAAACAAGACACTGCGCAAATGCAGCGCCTTGTTTATTATCTGTGCCTAATAGAGGGTTGAAGGCATTCTCACATAGCCGGTCTCAACGGATCGGTAAACGCAACATCGTGATATACCGGTACATCATTCGGGAATACAACCCTATCGAGTTTTTCCTCCCAGTTTCCGGTATTGAAATTGAAGGTACGTATCATCACCTTATCGGGGAAAAGGTATAAGGAATTGAGCCATAACGGCTCCTCTTCCCAGGCAGGGCAATGAATATTGACTACCCGTCCTTGATAAATGTTCACAGGGTGGTTAAAGCTCGACACCGTCGGCGGCGTATGCGTATGGCCAGAGACCCACATAAAAACTTGTTTATGATTATTTAAGATCGAGCTTATGGCTTTCGCCGGTTGAACTGCTTTTTTCGGCAAGTTGGTATCATTTTCTTCCCAGTTAAATTGGGTCCCCAGCAGAGGCGCATGGCAAAACACGATGGTCGGCATATCTGGGTGAGTGGATAGTTCATTTTCAAACCATTGCAACTGCCGCTCGTTCAATTCAACAAGGTTTTTCGTATCGATATCCGGATTCAAGAAAACTAAAAGATATCTTCCGACAATACGGCTTTGAAATACATCGCCGCTGATATTGAAAAGATCTTTAAACTTTGAGTATTTTGATTCCTTTTGTTCTTTGGATGCCAGCGCCAATTTTCCTTTCGCGTCCCGGTTATCCACATACGAGTATTCGTGGTTACCCGCGATCGCGACTATGGGTTTTTTAAGTCGGCTAAAAAAATCTTTGGCGTGGTTCCACTCCGTCTCGTTTCCGCCATCGGGGATTATGTCGCCCAAGAAAGCGATGAAATCAATGTCACTCCAATGGTTGAGCGTTTCAATGGCTTTTAGCTTGTTAGCGATCAATCGCTCCTGAGCCGAAGCACTTAAAGTCGTCTTGGTCTTAACAGGGTAATGGCAATCTGTCAAAACGGGAATGTGATACCAGCCATTCGCGTCATTGGCGAACACGCTACCGAGGGGGAAAATCAAAAAGAAGACCATTGTCATCAACAATACTTTTTTGCACGACCGAATCATATGACCCTCCTAATCATATTTTTACCGTCGCATTCAAAAACTTTTGGATTTTCAGGCCCTCTTCCTGAAGAGTTTTACGAATGCTAAGTATTTGATTGGTCCATATTATTAGCATTCGAATGTTAGGCTGTCAACTTTAAAATTAAATATATTTATTCAGTATAATAAATTAAAAATAATATATAAAAATATAACGATTCATTTTGCTCTTCGGATAGGAGCCAGCATCAATAGGTTTTGATCGTTCGCTCGCTGCGGTGTCGGGCAACGGGTCTCTTTCCCGGCGGGGAAGAAATCCTTGTCTGACCGGGCCGCTTGGGCATGAGATCGCCCATCCTTACTTATCGCCCAGAAGCTTGTTCGTAAAGCTTACGTCGCTTTCGAGCTGCTCTATCTTGGCGTCTTGATCGGAAAGGCGCTTTTCCAGTTCGGCGATCCGCCGTTCGTGTTCCTTGAGAATTGTCGGGTCCGTTTTGGCTTTGGCGATTTTGGATTTTGTGAGATAGTCGCCGATAACCGCGATCGCTGTCATGGCGGTGAGTCCGCCGACGATGATTAATGCTATGAGCATCGCAAACCTCTCAATACGTTCAACGCTGTTTCGAGATGGGCTTCGGGGACGAATATGTGATCATGGTGATATCCGGCCACCATGTTGGCGCTTATGCCCGAATCCGCCAGGGCGGTTGCCACCGCGGCGCTGAGGCCTACGGCATCGAGGCTGGAGAAAACCCGGAGGGTGATCCGCCCATAGGTGGATTCGTAGACCAGGCCGAGGCCGTCGGCGCGCTTCTTCTCCAGGATGAGGGTGATGCCTTCATCCTCCTTTACGATAGCCCAGGGATCGAGGGCCGCCAGATCCGCGCTCCCGGGCAGGACGGGAACAGCGCAGAACACGAAGCTGCCCTCCGCGGCCGAAGGGTCAAGGTTTTGGAGGAGCGATTCCAGGTTCTTTTCTTGTCGCATGTGCGCCTTTAATGCCATGGCTGCCCATAGGGATCGTTGTCGGGGGAAGGACATATGGCTATTCAAAAAAGAGGGCTTTGAGGCAGAAAAGACACGAAGACCTTTTTCGCCGAAACAGAATAAAAGTCCTTCTCGTATCTATTTTTACGTTCCATATAATGGATCGCAGCCTTATTTTATCCTGCCGAAACCCGAAGTCAATCGGAAAATATCGATTGTCGCAGAGAATTTTTCGTCGCTGGCTATGCGCGCGCCGTCGTGGCAATGCGGGAGGGCGCGATTATTTATCGTGCTCCACCCAGATCAGGCTGGCGACATCGTACCCCAGCGAGGCGGCCAGGGCGAGGTAGTCTTTTTTGACATCCTCGGGGATGGTCTTGACCCGTGAAAGAATCCACAGGTACTTGAGGCTGTCGCCGGCCACGAGGGCGTAGTTGTAGTCCTTGTCCAGGGCTATGACGTTGTAGCCCGCATAGAAGGGCCCGAAAAAGGAGACTTCCAGCGCGGCCCGGGTATCGGCCCCGACAAAACGCGCCTTGGCCTTGGCTTCCTGCCATTTGCCCTTCACGTAATTGTAGCCCCGGTTGGTCACCGATATTTTTCCGTCGTCCCGCAGGCCGTATTCGGCGGTGGTGTTGTTCAAGTTCTTTTCGAAGGCGAAATCGAAGCGGGCGATTTCGTACCATTTGCCCAGGTATCTCGCCTTGTCGAATCCTTCGACGATGGGCGCTCCCTTGGGCAGGGAGGCGGTGGCGCAGGAAAAGAGCAGCGCTGAAAAGCTTAGGAGAAATAAGGTCTTCTGTGAAACCTTTTTCATATCGATCCTCCGTTGTTTTCGAAGCTTAGCCGGTTTTTATAAATCCCGTAACGCATCGAACCCTGGTATCATATCTCATTCGGCCGGGCTACAACAGTCTGTCGATCTGGGAGAATACCTTTCCGAAAGCCTCCGCGTACAGTTCGATGGCCGGTTTGTCGAAATGCTTGAACCAGGGTACGGAGAAGGAATACTCGGCCACGCTTTCGGCATGGGGAAGGCTGCCCCTGGCTTGGCGGAGGTCCCGTTCGGCGAAGGCGATCATGCTGGGTTTACCCAGGCGGAAAAGGTCGAGTTCGTTGAAAACCGGATGGAGATGCAAGGGCCCGTTCTTGATGGTGGAGCAGACCGAAACGCCCTCGGCGCGCAGGGCTTCGCAGAGTTTTGCCAGGCTGCCCCCGGGGTAGGCGCGATGGTCGAAGCGGCCCTGGGCGTAGTACCAGCCGCCCATGGAAGAGGCCCTGCCCTGGGCGTCGGGGCTGTAATCGCAGATATGGGGCGACAGATGGGGAAGGTCGGCCAGGCAGTCCCAGAAGTACCGCATGGCCTTGTCGATTTCCGCGATACGCCGGTCGTAGTGCTTGAGCTGAACCCGGCCCACGGCGGAGCTCATCTGGTGCATGCGATGCTTGTAGCCGCCCACGGGGACGCCGGCGAATTTCATGAGTTCCGGGTCGGTGAGCTGATTGTCCTTGGAGAAGAACTCCGACGCGGAGCCTGTGCGCTCGTAAAAACCGAAGGAGATGGCTCGTTCGAACATGGAGCGGTTGTTGGTGAAAAGCATGCCCGCTTCGCCGATGGCGAAGGCCTTGGCTGTCATCAGGCTCATGACGGAGATGTCGCCCAGGGCGCCGCAGGCCCTGCCCTTGTATTTGGAGCCCTGGGCGTGGGACGCGTCCTCGATTACCACGAGGCCGTGTTTTCGGGCTATGGGAAGGATTCGATCCATGTCGCAGGGATGGGCCGCGTAGTGCACGACCATGATAGCCTTGGTGCGCGGGCCTATGCGGTGTTCGATATCGTCCGGATCGATGCAGAGGCTTTCCTCCTCGATTTCCGCGAAATTGACCGCCGCGCCCAGGCTCAGGGCCGGAGCAGCGCTGGCCCAGTAGGTCATGGAGGGGCAGATTATCTCGTCCCCAGCCCCGATGCCGGCGGCGTACATGGCGCCCAGGAGGGCGGCGGTGCCGTTGCAGTAGCCCAGGGCATAGTCCACCCCCAGCCAGGCGGCCATTTCTCTTTCGAACTGCTTGGTGATTTCCGTGCCGCTCATGGTCCTGGCGTGAAGGACATCCAGAACCGCTTTTTCGTCTTCTTCGGTGATTATGGGCCAGAGGAAAAGCTCTTTGGGTTCGGTTTTTATACTGGGCTCGCCGCCGTGGATCGCCAGTTTGTTCATGGGGCCACCTCCCTGCGTAGTGCTTCGAATATAACATGGATCCGCCTTTCTGTGTGCAGCGAAAGGGCTGCGGGAGCTCCGTGGCGGCGGGTTGAGCGGGCCGGACGGGTCGGTTTTTCTAGACCGTACCGACCCTGAAAGATTTTTTAAAGTGATTGCGTCTGAAGCGTTCTATCCAAACGACGATCGTCGCGACTGCGAGTCTTGGCACGATGAGCCAGAAAAGCCCAATGCCGATTCCGGCATAGAGGATGCTGTCCTCAAGAAGAGAGTGCGAGATCGCGGCATGGTGGTTGAAAAGGTCGCCTTCCTGCTTTTTGAATCCGCCCCTATCGTATTCCGACTTGATTATGCCCGCGCCATAGGCATAGCCGACGATATTGATGACGATCCAGAGAAAGCTGGCTTTTTCGGGCAGGCCGAAGACCTTCATGAAAGGGGCCATGATCTTCGAAAGGAGGTCTATCACCTTGAATTCCTCCAAAAGGCCCTGGACGATCATTATGATCAGCACGAAGAGGCTTACCTTCACAACCGACCTGAGACTGGACAGCCCCCAGTCAGCCAGCATGCCGAGGAAGCTATGTTCCCCTGCGGTCAAGCCGACCGAGAAGACGACCTGTCTCAATGAATCGGGCAAAAGAAGGTTCAGGCCCAGGGCGATGACGATCGCCATGCCGAGACGAAGGGCCACCATTTTCGCCGCCGAAGAGCCGGCGGATTTCATCACCGAGGTTTCGACGATGAGATTGTGGGCGGTGAGCGACATGAGGGCGAGAATCGTGGCGTCCCGCATGGAAAGGGAGAGGCTTCCCATGACGGCGATGGCCGAATAGTTGTTGAGCAGCGCCGCGGAAATGAAGACCAGGGCCGCCTCGCCGGGCAGGCCGATGAGCTTCATGAGGGGCGCCAGAAAACGGGCCATATGGCTCAAAAGGCCGCTCCACCCTAAGAGCGCGACCACCAGACTCGTGGGTACCATTATTTTGAGGAGAAACCAGATGGTCCCAAGGGATTTCTTGGCTCCCTTCGCGACAGCGCCGCCTATCCTCGCCGCAGGATTCTTATCCATTCAACCTTCCCTAGGCTTATGAGCGCGTTTATGGTAGCACGAGCGGGCGGGAGGGGAACAGGGGGAGCCGGCGAAGGCTTCGCCAGGGCTTCTCGGCCCTTGTTTTTCGCCCTTTGCTTTTTGGTCTTTGCTTCCGGTCCCTGCTTTTCGATCTTTGTTTTTCGATCGTTGCTTTTCAGCCTGCCTCGAATCGGCCAGGAGGAGGGGTACTCGTTCCTTGCTTTAGCCGCGATGAGCCGAGGCTATGGCAGCCATGCGCGCGGCGAAGGCCGAATCCCGCAGCAATTCTTCGATCCGGGGTTTTAGTCTGTAACGCCAGTTGAAACCGCCGGTGGTGCCGGGCACGTTGATCCTTTCCTTGGCCGGCTCCACTTCGCGGTAGCGCTCATGGGCGGCCAAAAGGTCCTGCAGGGGGTGAACGAGGATTCCGGATTCGACCGCGGCGAAGCCGAGAAGAAGGGTATAGGCATCCTCCGCTTCCAGCGAGGGGGGCGCCGCGCCCGCCGCGGGCCCCGGTCCTAGCATATCCCAGAGGACGTGGCGATCCGCCTCTTCCTCCCACCATTGCCGCAGATTGCTCGAATCGTGGACCGACAGGCAGGCGACGGAATCTTCGGGATATTCGTCCAGGGCGATATAGGGGGCGCCTTCTTTTTCCCAGGCTCGGTGCCAGCGGAGCACCCGCAAGCCCGGGATGCCCAGCCTGGACAGGACGGCGGGCACGCAGGGGGGAACGGCGCCCAGGTCTTCGGCGCAGGCCTGCATGGCTACGCTATCCGCAAGGATTTTGAGGATCTTCGCGCCGTTCCGTTCCCACAGGACCATGGATTCGGCTTTTCTCCGTACTATCAAGCCTTCCAGCCGCCGGCGCTCCTCCTGGCCCAGGCTCAGCCAGGCCTTCGTGTTCTTATACTCCCAGGTGGGAACGAACTGGCCGGAAGCGATTTCCAGAAGGCTTTTATCCCTCCAGGCGGCGAGGAGCTTGTCCTTGCATATCTTTAAGGTTTTTTCTATTACGTCCCGGGCGGCCGCGTCGGTATCGAGGCCCGGCAAAACCGCCTGTATCGATGATTCGATATCCCTGCCTCCCCGAATTTCGGGGGAGAAAAGAAAGAGCGGCTCATGGTCGATACGGCGGAATAGTTTTTCCCGTATGGTTCTGGCGATCCCGGCAGGCAATCCCTCGAAGGCTTCGCCGAGGGAGGATTCCGGCACATGGGGCCTGGAGAGCCAGCGGATTCTCCCCGTGTCGAAACCGAGGGCGTCGAGTTCGTGATAAAGCAGGGGATACTCGGGTCTGAAATGGCCGAGGAACCCGTCGGCCTCCCGAATGTCCACCGCCCAGATTCGAAAAAATCCGAGCACGTGATCGATTCGGAACAGGGAATAGAACTGGTCGGCCGAGGAAAGGCGTTCTTTCCAAAAAGCGTAGTCCTCTTTTTCAAGCAGGTCCCAGCGGTAAAGGGGGAAGCCCCAGTTTTGCCCCAGCCGGGAATACATGTCCGGCGGGGCGCCGGCTATATGGTCCAGGTCGAAAAGTTGCCGGCGTTGCCAGACTTCGGCGGAATCCATATTGAGCAGGATGGGGATGTCGCCCATGATATCGACGCCGAGGTCTAGGGCCTGCCGGCAAGCTCTGGAAAACTGCTCTTCGGCGCGCATCTGTACCCAGGCGTGGAAGCGCAATGACCGGGCGAACTCCGGATGGGTCCAGAGAGCCGGGATCGTCGCCGCGCCGGGATTCCGATAATCGCCCCACTCCCACCAGGGCTTGCTTGCGTTGCGTCGCTTGAGTTCGATAAAACAGGCGTATGTCTTTACCCAGGTTCTGGCCTCGCTCCAGCGCTCGACTTGTTCCAGCAGCCCCGCCGATCGGCGAGAGCCAAGGAGGGAATCCCATAGGGATTCCAGGATGGAGAGTTTTCCGCCGAGTATGCGCTCATAAGGCACGGCGCCCTCTTGGGCTGCCCATTGCCGGGCTTGGTCGGCCAGGGCTTCGGCGCGATCCTTGGTCTGTCGATTAAAATCGCGCAACGTATCTTCGTTTCCGGCGGCGTCTTTGCCAATCCACTCTTTGTCAGCCCGCGCCGGTTTTTTATCCGAGCTATAGGCTCGCGCGGCAGCGTCATCGAGTTCGGGGAGATCGGCGATCCTGAGGTAAATTGGGTTGAGGGCGAAGGCGGAAAGGGCGCTATAGGGAGAGGGTTCGAAGCCGGTATCGTTGACCGGCAGAATCTGCAGCAGGTTCATGCCCCACGATTTTGCCAGCCGGGCCATGGAGGCGATATCGGGAAACTCGCCACAGGGCCCCTTGTCGGTGTTGAGCGAAAGCAGGGGCAGCGCGAAACCGGTGGTTCGCTCGCCTTTGTGTAAATATTTCATATCAACTCCAGAGGATCTTTATGGCCGCCCGCAGGGTGGGAGCCTGCAGCCATTCTTTTCCCGCGCCCTGTTCGACAGGGCCCAGCGTGCGCGTAAAGCCCAGGGCTTTCGCCGCCTTCGCCCGCTTTGCCATCTGCCGCACAGGCCTGAGCTCGCCTGAGAGGGATAACTCGCCGGAAAGGGCGGAGTCCTTGGGGATGCTTTGATTTGTCCTGGCCGAATATAAAGCGGCGGCCAACGCAAGGTCTATGCCCGGTTCGGTCAATCGAAGGCCGCCCGCCACGTTGATATAGAGATCCTGATCGGAGAGTTTTATCCCTGTCTGTTTTTCCAGCACCGCCGCGATGCGCGCCACCCGGGAGGCGTCCACCCTGTCGGAATACACCCGGGTGAGCCCGGCTTTCGCGGGTACGGTGAGGGCCTGAAGTTCCACCAAGAGAATTCTGGAACCTTCGTGCACCATGGCTACCGCGGCGCCCGGGGGCAGTTCTCCGGCCCGGCGCACCAGGAGAATTCCCGTGGGATCGGTGATTTCCTCCAGGCCTTTCGGGCCCATTCGATACAGCCCCAGTTCGTCGGTGGAACCGTATCGGTTTTTGGTGGCGCGCAGGGCGCGTAGTTCGCCTTCGGCCTGCTCGAAGGCGAGAACCGCGTCCACTATATGCTCGGCGGCTTTCGGGCCCGCGATAAATCCGTCCTTCGTGACATGGGCGACAAAAACGATTATCGCGTCGTGATTCTTCGCCCATTCGGTGAGTTCGAGGGTGCAGTATTTTACTTGGTTGGCCGACCCGGGAACGATGCCCGCATCGGGCGAATAAACCGTTTGTATAGAATCGATAACCACGAGAATGGGGCGCACCGCGTCCATGGCGGAAATTATTTTATCCAACTCCGAGGTGCAGAGCACTTCGAGGCCCTCTTTGAGCGCGCCCAATCGATCGGCTCTCATGCGAATCTGGGCGGGCGATTCCTCCCCCGAAATATAGAGAAGCCTGCCCGCCGATTCGATGCTTGCGCATAGCTGCAGCAGGAGCGTGCTTTTCCCTATTCCCGGCTCTCCCCCTAATAATATGGCGGAACCGCGCATAAAGCCGCCGCCGAGGACCCTGTCCAACTCCCCGTTGCCCGAAAGTATGCGGGTTCCCGACGAGGGGTCTATCGATTTAATGGGAAGCGAATAACTTTCGCCTTTGATTTCGGGCCGTTTCGATCGGCTCGATTGGGTTTGTTCCAGGAGGCTGTTCCACTGTCCGCACTCGGGGCAGCGCCCCAGCCATTTGGGCTCGGAGTGGCCGCAATTGGAACAACGATAGAGCGTGGCTGTTTTCTTCATACTATGGATATCGTATCCGAGCGGCTCGTGCGCTTCAATGGATCGCGGTGAAAATGAATTTGAATTATTCTCTTGTCACATCATGGTTTTCTGCATTATGATATAAATACGGAGGTTTCCACGTGGATAAAAAAGCTATAACATCGATGAAAAAGCTCGTGAGAAACGGACGCGACCTAGCCGAAATTATCACCAAATACCTTTCCGTGCTCGAAGCGGCTATCGCAACCGAATCACCCGAGGCGCCTGCGAAAAAGCCTGGCACAGCGAAAAAAGCAGTCAAAAACGCCGTCGCCAAAAAACCCGCAAAAAAAGCGGCGGAAAAGAAAGAAAGCCCCGTAAAGGCGAAGGCGGCCAAGAAAGCGGCGAAGCCGAAGGCCAAAGAAGCCAAAAAGGCGACGAAAAAAGGCGCGGCCGTGAAGAAAGCCGCACCCAAGGCGAAGATCGCGGAGAAAAAGCCTGTGGAGAAAAAAGCCGCGGAGAAAAAGCCGGCGACAAAAAAGAGCGTCGCGGTAAAAGCTCCGAAAAAGGCTTCGGCAAAGGCTAAAGTGTCGGTCGACAAAACCGCCCCGGCCAAGCCCGCGGCTGAACCCCAGGTAGTCCAGGCGCAGAATCCCGTTGTCCAGGAAAAACCGAAGGCCACTCGACGCGGCAGGCCGCCCAAGAACGCGAAGTAGGCTGTTTTTCCGCAGGAAGAGTTATCTCTCGGTGTCATGGATCGCGATGGCGTTGTGCGCTTTCGAGATCTTGAAGGTCAGGCGTCATGCGCGATAAAGATGTTACCAGTTCACGGCGCGGTTTCCGCGCGGTCTTGAAGCCCAGGGAGGAGCTTCGCATCAAGCGAGGTCATCCCTGGGTATACGATAACGAAATAGCGTTTGTGGAAGGCTCACCTCCGCCCGGCGCGGAGGTGAGCCTCTTCGATAGCAAGGCTTCGTTCCTAGGTAAGGGGTTTTTCAATCCTTCCTCGAAAATAAGGCTCAGACTCTATTCCCGAACAGGAGAAAAGGCCGACAAGGCTTTTTTTGAAAAAGCATTCAGCGAAGCCTTGGCCTGGAGACGGCGTTTTTTCGACGATAAAAAGGAAAGCCAGCGGATTGTGTTCGGTGAAGCGGACAATCTGCCGGGGTTGATCGTCGATCTTTTCGTGGGCCAGGTCGATGCCGGCAAGCCGGAACCGGGGCCTGTGGGAAGATGGTTATCCTGCCAGTTCCTCAGCCTGGGAGTCGAGCTGCGCAAGGCTGAAATCGTGCGATCCTTAGCCGGGATACTCGCGCCGGACGGTATCGTCGAGCGTTCCGAGGCTCCTGTTCGGGCGCTGGAGGGCCTCGAGGCTTCGTCGGGCGTACTGTACGGCACAGTACCCGGGAATGTGCTGATCCGGGAAGGGGAGGCGGTTTTCTCGGTGGATCTTTCCGAGGGGCAGAAGACTGGCTGGTTTTTGGACCAGCGAGCGAACCGCGCCGCGGCGGCCAGATTCGCCCGGGGCGCCAAGGTCCTGGACGTTTTCTGCAACCAGGGAGGGTTCGGGATTCTCGCCGCCAAGGCGGGGGCCGCCCAGGTGCTGGCCGTGGATTCTTCGCGCGGGGCCCTGGTCGCCGCGGCGCGCAACGCGGTGCTCAACGGCGTGGGATCGCGGTATTCCACCGTCGAAGCCAACGCCTTCGACTACCTGCGGAACCTGGAAAAAGAAAAGGCGAAATTCGATCTCATCATTCTCGACCCGCCCGCCTTCGCGAAAAGTCGCTCCAGCGTCGAACAGGCGTACAAAGGCTATAAGGAAATCAATCTCAGAGCCATGCGTTTATTGAACCGCGGCGGAATTCTCGTAAGTTGTTCCTGTTCGTATTGGTTCGACGAACATCGCTTCGAAACCATGGTCGAAGACGCCGCCTTCGATTGCGGCAGAAGAATCCGCCTCATCGAGGCCCGAACCCAGGATATGGACCATCCGATCGTCTCGGGATATGGAGAATCCAAGTATCTCAAATGCAGAATAATGGAACTGCGTTGAATCGCAGCTGGCAAGGAGTTCCGCATCGCGTTGCGCGATTTTAACCGAAGCGCAAAAAGGCCGACTTGCGTATGTAAGCCGGCCTTTTTTTCTTATACCGCGAGCGTCAAAGCACCAGGGTTTTGCTCACTTCCTCGAGATAGACCCCGAAAAGGCGCGAAAGCTGTGCAGCCTCCCCATAGGAGGTGCCCGCCTTGGCGTTGAAGAAATCGATATAGGCTTTCATTTCCCCGGGCTTGCCAGAATAGAGGGCCGAGGAAAACGCCGCCCTATACAGACCCTTTTCAGCCAATTCCATGGTGGAGAGACCGCCGAATTCCTTGCGCGCCCTCCCATCCACGATGGCGGTCGAACCTTCGTAACCGATGGTGAATATAAAATCTTCCCGGGAAATCACGCTCGCGATCCTTTTCAGCTAACCGGGGAGAAGGAATCTTTGCCCGCTCCGCACATGGGGCAAACCCAGTCCTCAGGCAGTTTCTCGAAGGGGGTTCCTGCGGCGATATTGCCGTCGGGGTCGCCCTCGGCAGGATCGTAGATGTAGCCGCATACTTCGCATACGTATTTCTGCATCGTTGTCTCCTTGTTTTTTCGCTTCTATCAGGCTTTCCACAGCCCATGCAGGTTGCAGTATTCCCTGGCGCTAACCTTGGCAGCCTTACAGGCAAAGAAAGCCCTGGGTTCGCCCCCTGGCTTGAGTTCGGCCCGCAGGACCTTGTCGTCGGCCAGAAGTTCGATCCACTGGATATAATGTTTCTCCTCCATGGGATGGAGGACTGAACCTACGGTGACCCACCAGCCTTCCGGACTCTTTTCGATGACCGGAACATGCTTTTCCTTGGAAGCGTCCACGGTATTCTCCGCCATGAGCTTCATGGGCTCGCCGCAACAAACGAGTTCCCCGCCGCCAGCCTCGAGGACTTCCACGATGTTGCCGCATGTAAGGCACTTGTAAATCTGCCGTTTCTCGACCATCTATAGCCTCCTTATTTATGAGCGGATTGTGAACAATCCCCTTTATCCTACCAGTTTCCCGCCAGTATTTCGAAATACGCCTGGGGATGGGCGCAGGCGGGGCAAGCCTTGGGAGCGGCGACGCCTTCGTACAGATACCCGCAGTTGATGCATCTCCAGACTATCGGCTTGTCCTTTTTGAAGACGATGCCGGCGTCGATATTGGCCATAAAACCTTCGTAACGCTTGGCATGCTGTTTCTCGGCCACGGCGATAGCCTCGAAAACGGTGGCGATGGCATCGAAGCCTTCTTCCCTGGCCACCTTGGCGAAGGAGGGGTACATCTCCTTCCACTCGTAGTTTTCGCCGCCCGCGGCTTCGGCCAGGTTTTCCCTGGTACTGCCGATCACGCCCGAAGGGAAGGTGCCGGTGATGGTGGCAGTCCCGCCTTCCATGAATTTGAACAGACGCTTGGCATGCTCTTTTTCCTGGTTGGCTGTCTCTTCGAAGACCAGAGCCATCTGGACATAGCCTTCGTCCTTAGCCTTGGACGCGAAATACGAATATTTATTCCTTGCCTGGGATTCTCCAGCGAATGCCGCCATGAGATTTACTTCGGTTTTTGTTCCTTTGATGCTCTTCATACCCATCCTCCTTTTTTCGGTTATATCGCTCTCCCTGTCGGAAACTATAGTCTTCCTAAGAGCATATTGATGGTTCATTATACAGACAATCGAATATATTGGCAAATACAATTGAAGCTTTTTAATTTGAACGCGGCTCAATCCACAGAAATTCCGCTAAATGAAAGCAGAAAGCGGGATGGCGGACGTTTCCATTCCGGAGGTACCCATGAAACCTAGGTATTGCATGGAACCGGCGGCCGGGGAAGCCGGGAGGACGCGGAACTACGATATGAGGGAGCGAATTTTACGGGATGGGCCCAGAAGTCTTTCGGACAGGGAGCTGCTCGCCGTCGTCCTTGGCTCAGGTTGCGCGGGGAGATCCGTGGCGGCCCTGGCGACGGACGTACAAAGCATAATAGACCAGGGCACGCCCGATCTCAACCTAATCCTGCTGGAGCAATTGTCCGGCATGGGCAGCGCCAAGGTTTGCTCCATCGCCGCGGCTATGGAGCTGGGCCGCCGCTATTACGCGATACGGGACAGCCGCATAACAATGCCCAAGGACGTTTTTCCGCTCATCTCCCACTTCGCCGACCGTAAGCAGGAGTACTTTATTTGCATTTCCCTGAACGGGGCCCATGAGGTAATATCGGCCCGAAGGGTCACCCAGGGCCTGGTGAACAGGACAGTCGTTCATCCCAGGGAAATCTATGCCGACCCTATCACCGACCGGGCCTGCGCCATTGTCGTCGCCCACAACCACCCTTCGGGGAATATCGAACCTTCGAATGAGGATGTGGATATCACCCATCGATTACGGGAGGCCGGGGACATTCTGGGGATTCCCCTTTTGGACCATATCGTCTTCAGCGCCTCGGCGTATTACAGCTTCGTCGAGCACGGGCTGATCGGTCCTTTCAAAGGCGGGTAAACCCAGGTTGTTTACCAGAGCGAAGCAGTCGCTTTATATCAAATTATACCCAGCTTCTTGCCCGTTTTCCCGAATATGTCCAGCACCCGTTCCAGCTGGTCCCTCCTGTGGGTGGCCATGTAGGAAGTGCGCAGGAGAGCCATGCCCTGGGGCACGGCGGGGGACACCACGGGGTTGCAATAGACGCCCGCGTCGAAGAGTTCCTTCCAGAAGCGGAAACAGGCTTCGTCGTCCCCGATGATCACCGGGATTATCGGGGTTTGCGTGCCGCCGATATTGAATCCCAGGTTCCGGTAACCTTCGAGCATGAAGGCGGCGTTGTCCCAAAGGCGCTGGACGTGTTCGGGTTCGGTCTCCATGACCTCCAGGGCCGCGAAGGCCGCCATTGCGTTGGGAGCCGGCAGGGAGGCGGAGAAAATGAAGGATCGGGCGGTATGCTTGATATAGTTGATGACATCCGTATCCCCGGCTACGAAGCCGCCCAGGGAGGCGAAGCTCTTGGAGAAGGTGCCCATGATCAGATCGACCTGATCGGTAAGGCCGAAGTGCCACGCCGTACCCCTGCCGCCGCCCAGAACGCCCAGGGAGTGGGCATCGTCCACGTAGAGCCGGGCTCCGTGCTTTTTGCATATCGCGACGAGCTTGGGCAGGTCAACAATATCGCCGCCCATGGAGAAGACGCCGTCGACGACCACCATGGCGCCCTGATCATCGGGGAGTTTTGCCAAAATTCTATCCAGCTGCTCCAAATCCCCGTGCACATACCGTTTCACCTCGCCAAGCCCCAACCTGCAGGCATCGACGATGGACGCGTGGTCATCCTTGTCGGTGATGACCACGTCGTTTCGGCCTATGAGCGCCGATATGGCCCCGAGATTGGCCTGCATGCCGGTGGAGAACACCAGGGCAGCTTGTTTTCCCACAAAGGCCGCCAGACGCTCCTCGAGTTCGATGTGGAGTTTGAGGGTACCGTTTAAAAAGCGGCTGCCGGTGCAGGAAGGGCCGAACTGCTCAAGCCCCTTTATGGCAGCCGCCCTCACCTTGGGATGGGTGGTGAGGCCCAGGTAATTGTTGGATCCTATCATGATGATCTTGCGACCGTGATACGAGACTTCGGTTCCCTCCAGCCCATCCAAGGGCTGAAAATAGGGGTAGATCCCCTTTTCCATAACTTTCTTGTCCAAGTCGAAGGAAAAACACTTCTGGAAGATGTCCATCGAGGACCTCCGATTGCGCTCCGGGGCCGGGCTCCGGGCAGGTTACGCCATACGCGGTGGCGGACTAGGCTGAAACAGGACTAAGCCGTTCCGCGCCGCAGAGGGCTATTTTATCGGGGATACGAGCCCGGGTCAATCTCGGGCCATCCATGCATGCGAATCAGCTTTTGCGCGACTTCGCCTTCCCCATTTTGAACATTGTCTTGAGCACGCCCCCGATAGTGGAACCCCTCTGTTTTTGTGTGGGCGCCAACGGCAGATCGGAAAAGGCGAACACATCCTTTTCCTTACCGGCGACCAGCAAATGGTCGTCCTCCCTCAATCTGTAATCCCGATCGAAGTCCTGATAGCTTTGCATGCCCTCCCGCCGTGCCGCGATAACGTTTATCCCCATTTTCCTCCGCAGATCCGCCTCGATAATAGTCTTTCCCACCAGGTCCTTGGGGTTGTGGACTTCGGCGATGACCAGATCGCCGCCGATGGGCATGAAATTATAGAGCGATGTCGCCAGAACGAGGGGCGCGATTCGCGCGGCCGCCTCTCTGTCGGCGTTGACGATCCTCGTGGCGCCGACAAGTTTAAGAATTTCGTTCCGGCTTTCTGAATCGGATTTGACGATTATCTCGGGCACGCCCAGTTTTTTAAGCTGATAAATCACAAGAATAGACGCTTCCAAATCGGAGGGTATATCGATAATGGCCACGTCGACGGCTTCGGTCAGAATCTTGACAAGGGCATCCTCATCCAAGACATCGGCGACATAGGCGGTCTGAACCATATCTTTCACCCTGTCAATCATTTGAGGGTCCTTATCTATGGCGATGATCTGATCGGTTACTTCGGAAATACTTTCCAACATGCTCATACCAAGAGCTCCGAGCCCTATGAAGGCATAGTTTTTCATGGTTTCCTCCAATTAGTCATATAAGAACCTCGGCGTTGGGAAGCTCCGCGTAGCCATCGACATCCCTCCTGGTCTTGGGTAAGGCGAAAGCGAAAAGCCCGACCCTTCCCGTGAACATTGTCAGAATTAGAATTACCTTAGAGATGTCCCTAAGGTCGGCGGTAATTCCCTTGCTCAAGCCTACGGTGCCGAAGGCGGATACTATTTCGAACACCGCGTCGGCGAGGGAGAGACCCGAACCTGTTTCCATGATGATGAGCGCCACCGAAGCCGCCAAGACGATGAGCAAGGCCTTTACCACCACCCCCGCCGCTTTGAATATAAGCCTGGGTTGGAGCCTTCTTTTGCCGTAACTGACAAGATCGCTAGAATCCCGATATCGAAAAGCGGTGATGAGCAAAATGTAAAAGGTCGTGGTTTTGATACCCCCTCCGGTGGAGGCGGGGGAAGCGCCGATGAACATAAGCAGTATGGTGAGCAGCTGCGAGCCCTGGCTCAGGCCGCTCTGGGAAATAGTGTCGAAGCCTGCGGTTCTCGGCGTGGTAGCTTGGAAAAGGCTGGCCAAAAGTTTTTGAAAAAAATTCAATCCGGCGAACGACTGATCTTTTTCCAGAATAAAAAAGGCGATCGTACCGGCCGCCAGAAGACCGATAGTGGTCTTCAACACGATAGTCGAGTGGTACGAAAGATGTTTCCGCTGGCCAGTGAGGGATTTTCTAATATCCTTGATCACCAAAAACCCCAGGCCTCCGCTTATTATCAAAAACATGGTGTTCAGGTTTACCAGGGGATTGGTGACATAGTTCTCCAGGCTGTTCCTAAATGTGGAAAAACCGGCATTGCAGAACGCCGAAACCGCGTGAAACAGCGCATCGAACACCCGCAAGCCTTTGCCGCCGAAGGCGAGAATATAGAAGAAAAATCCTACCGCCTCAAAAATGAAGGTGTATTTGATTATCGCTTTGATTATCGCCTTAGGTTTGTATTCCACTTCGGAAATAGTATACTCGCCAACAACTCCTCTTCCGACAATCGATATGCGCCTACGGGAAGTGCTTAGGAAAATTGTGCTAAAGGTAATTATTCCCAAACCGCCCACCTGGATGAGAATCATGATAATGCTCTGTCCGAGCAGGCTGAAGTCGGGGGTATCCACCGTAATGAGGCCGGTCACGCAGACAGCGCTGGTGGCGGTGAAGAGGGCGTCGATATACCGGAGTTTGCCGGCGGCGAATACTCCGGGGATAGAGAGAAAGAGCGACCCGATCAGAATGACGGAGATAAAAAACGAAAAAATCAGAATTTTATCGCTGGCGATCCGCAGTCTCAACGCACGTACCTCTGGTGTTGAATAGTATCATTCCTTGGGGAACGCTTCCAGAGAGCAAGGCAGCTTCGAAAAACGGGCCTGCCTTCCCCCCGCGATCGCTTGAACGCAAAATATGGCCTTTATATTGCGAATTTCCGTTCTTGGAGATATAGTAAAGAATCCATGAAAGTCATCATCGTTGGCGCCGGCACCCTTGGCCTGCAGATAGCCCGAGAGTTGGCAGCGGAGAACCGCGACGTCGTAGTGCTTGAGCGGAACCCCGACATAGCCAAGGGGATCGCCAATGAACTCGATTGTTTGGTGACAGTGGGCAATGGGGAAAATCTAGACGATTTGGGCGAAATCGGGTTGGAGGATGCGGACTGGTTCATCGCCCTCACCGGGAGCGACAACGCCAATATCGTAGCCTGCGGTCTCGTGGCCGAGACTTTCAGCCGTCCGAAGACAATCGCCCGGGTGCGAAGTCCTTATTTTATTTCTCTTCAAAGCCGTAAACGCCGGCTTCTCGGTGTCGATTATATCCTCAATCCCGAGGCGGAAACCGCCCAGGCTGTCGCCAGGATAATCTTCAGAGGCATGTCCTCCGAAATCATCGATGTCAAAGAAGCGGGGATACAGTTAAGAAAGCTTCGCGCCTCCGAGGACGGGCGTTTCCCCGGCAAATCCTTGAGCGAGGTCCGCTCAAGCGTCGGACGAGATTTCATGGTTCCCGCGGTTATACGGGAGGGCGAACTCCATATTCCTTCCGGGAATCACATTTTCGAGTCGAACGATATTGTCTTTTTGCTTGGGGAACCGAAAGAGCTGGATAGGCTTTTCGGGTATAGCAACCGCGCCGGTCTCAAACTAAGACGTATGCTGCAATTCGGCGCGGGCGCCCTTGGCAGGCAGGTGCTCAGGGAGCTTGGGGTTCCCGTCTTGGGAAAAGGATACTCCAGAAAAAAGGTAAAGGATAAAGCGCCGAATGCTTTATCGCTCTTAGGCAACCCTAGCATTAAGGTAATCGACGACGATAAAGATGTCGCAAAGCAGGTAGCGAACGAATTCCCCGATATAGACGTAGTCTGCAGGGATCTTTCGGACGAACTGCTTATAGAGGAAGAGGGTGTTGGCAGAGCGGATATCGTCTTATGTCTTACCGAATCCCAGAGTCTCAATTTGGTCACGGCATTGACCGCCAAGCAGTCGGGGGCAGCAAGAGCCCTTGCGGTGGTTTATAACGATTTATATATGCGTCTCGAAGGACTGGTCGATATAGATACCCTGGTCAGCCAAAAGTCCGTGGTGGCCGGGACTATATTGGATATTGTCCGCAGGGCGAATATCCGCAGACTTCATAGTTTTGCCGAAGGTCGTTTCGAACTGGTCGAGCTTAGCATCGGGGACGAGTATGCAAAGGCCGGCAGCCCCATAGTCGATTTAGGGTTTCCGAGGGGGATATTGGTAGCCTTCGTTATCCACGAAGGCCGGACAATTATTCCCACCGGCGATACGGTTATTCATGTCAAGGACATTGTTGGTCTAGTGCTCCCAAAGGGGCAGATAAGCAGGTTGGAAACACTCTTCGGAGCGTAAGCGATGCACAGCAAGTCGCTTTTTAGGGTTCTTTCCGTCCTTGCGGGGATTATTTCGCTTTTTCTCGTGGCGATGGCCGTTTTTGCTTTTTTGGAGCGGGAAAGCCTAAAGATCGGTCTTTCTTTTTTAATCCCGGCGGCGACGGGGTTCGTTTTCCTGGGACTAATGCTTTTTATAACGCGAAATGAAGGCCAGCCTTACTTAACGAACAGGGAAGGCTTTCTTTTCGTCACGCTCAGCTGGATCACCTCCTCCCTTTTGGGTGCCCTGCCCTTTTTCTTGTCTGGATATATCCCTTCGTTTATCGATGCGCTTTTTGAAACCATGAGCGGGTTTACCACAACCGGGGCAAGCATCCTTACAAGAGTCGAGGATATCCCCAGGGCCTTGCTTCTCTGGAGAGCCACAACCCATTGGCTAGGCGGCATGGGGATCGTCGTTCTGACCGTGGCGATTTTTCCTCTCCTGGGATTCGGGGGCTTTCGCCTTATGGAAGCCGAGTCGCCCGGGCCTTCGGTGGATAAGATTACCCCAAGAATCTCGGGAACCGCGAAAATCTTTTGGCTTATCTATGTTGGTCTCACGGCTGCGGAAGTGCTGCTTTTGTTCGCAGGAGGGATGCCCCTGTTCGACTCGGTTAGCCACGCTTTCGCCACAATGGCCACCGGTGGTTTCGGCGTAAAAAACGCGAGTATCGGGCATTACGACTCCGCGTATTTCGATCTTATCATCACCATTTTCATGTTATTGGCGGGGATCAATTTCACCCTTCATTTCAGGACCTTACGCGGCAAGGCCGGGCTGGCGCTGAAAGATCCCGAGCTTAGACTCTATCTGGGGATATTCGCCATTTCTACAATGCTCATAGCCATCGACCTGAAGAATCACGAGATTTTCGAATCCTTCGGGAAAGCCCTGCGTTTTGCGGGATTCCAAAGTTCGTCGATTTTAACCACCACCGGCTTTGCTACCGCGGACTTCTCCACCTGGCCCTGGGCTTCCCAGGCGCTGCTGTTTTTCCTCATGTTTATAGGGGGCTGCGCCGGGTCGACCGCCGGCGGTATCAAAGTGATTCGAATTCTCACCCTGGCGAAGATGGCTTTCACCGAAATGCGTTACCTCACCAATCCTCGCGGGGTTTATGCGATTTTCGTGAATGGGAAATCCCTGCGTAAAAACGTGGTTTACGATACGGCGGCCCTGGTGTTCTTATATTTTGCCATAATGGTTTTGTCGTTTGTTGTTATCGGGCTTGGCGGTTTTGATATCGCCACCAGCGTCACCGCCACATTGGCGAGCCTGGGCAACATTGGACCGGGCTTCGCGCTTGTCGGACCCAGTTCGAATTACGCGTTTTTCCCTTGGTGGATAAAGCTCTGGCTCATGTTCATCATGCTCGTGGGAAGGCTGGAAGTGTATACGGTTTTGGTCCTGTTCACCAGACATTTTTGGAAGGCAGCCTGAGGCGACTCTGAATGAACGCCTGACGGCGTTCATTTTACAGTATTCTCGCTCGATGTTCTGTGATTACTACGGAGCGCGTTGCGCTCGAATACTGTCTAGGTCCTCTTAGACTGTATTTATACAAAAGGCTCCCTTGGGGAGCCCTTTATATAAAAAAAGCCTGGCGACGACCTAC
>VSSQ01000386.1_pt1 | contig 29723 bp, 29 predicted proteins | sample 4763081 | NCBI WGS metagenome assembly VSSQ01 (sample SAMN12137344, study PRJNA551015) | bioreactor metagenome | isolation source: SDC9 anaerobic chlorinated ethene degrading culture | place: USA: Knoxville, Tennesee | collected 2015-01-01
CCGTGCCGTCGTAGTTGCCCCGGGTCATGCTCAGGATGTCGGATGCGCCCGTCGTGCCGCAGCAGCACCCTCCCGAGCCGCAGCAGGAAGTATTGTTTTTGATGGCCCTGGCGTACCGTTCTTTCACGTAGTTGCGGATGTCGTCCATTGTCAGTCCAGCTCCTTTTCTATTCAGGAAGGTTTTCCAGAAAGCCGGGAAGGTCCTCTAGAAACGCGCGTATTTCGTCCCGGACCCGCCGGTAGCAGTCCATTTTTTCCTCCTCCGTTTCCTTCCCCAGGGCGAGCTTCGGGGGATCGTCGAACCCCCTGTGGATGATCCGGGCGTTTCCGGGAAGAAGGGGCACCGTTCATCGGCGTCGCCGCATACGGTGATGACGAAGTCGAAAGGAACGTCAAGCAGTTCGGCAACGTTTTTCGACCTGTGCCCGGAGATGTCCACTCCGGCTTCTTTCATCACCGCTACGGCTTTGGGGTTCAGGCCATGGGTTTCAATCCCCGCTGACCATGCCTCTACAACGTCTCCGTGAAGATGGCGGGTCCAGCCTTCCGCCATCTGGCTGCGGCACGAGTTTCCGGTACAGAGAAACAGAACCTTCAGCTTGTTCTTCATACGGTCGTTTTCCTCCCCCCTGAGTCACAGAGGCAGCTCTCCCTGTGCAGCCTGACGATTTCCCTGATTTTCTCCCTGTCCTGCGCCGGAAAGCCGTCATTCCCCACGGAGCTCCGTATCCACCCGAGCAGCCGGGGATCGACGGCTGTTCCCATGCGGTAGTAAACCCACCGCCCCCTTTTTTCCGATTCGATGAGCCCTGCCTGGTGGAGGATGCTCATGTGGCGGGAAACCGTGGCGGGCGCAAGTCCGAGGAAGTCCCCCACGTCGCAGACGCACAGTTCTTCCGTATCCATAAGCGCCAGGAAGACCCGGAGCCTGTTCTTTTCACCAAGTGCCTTTGAGATGGAGAGAATTGATTCCACAGTGCCTCGCCTACCTTTTGTTATTTCTGCATTTAACGAAATGATAGCACGTCAGAAATCTCCTCGTCAATGGTCTCTCCGGCTCCTCAATCCTCCGGCAGCGGGGAGAGTCACAGGGGAAGGGATCCCCTGCCTGATTCCGCCGGGAGGAAAGGCGTTTTATCCCTCCGGTTTCCTGAAGGGCTCTGCCGGATTCTTCCGCCGCTTCAGCGCCACGGGATCTTTTCGGGCGAACGAAGGGGCTGGTGTTTGACCACGGGAATGCCGAGCCGTTCCCCCAGGGCGCGGAAGCGGTCCTTGTACGGGCCTTTGAGGTTGTCGTGGAAAGCGATGGCGCTGATGCCCCCCCTGATGGATGCCACGCACCGGTCCAGCTTGTCCGGCCCCGTTTCCTCCTCGTAGCGCCCCCCCACGAGCCACTGGTTGGCGAGGATGTGGGAGACGCCGAAGGCGCTGCCGTTCCAGGAGGTCAGGGCGGCTGCGGCGAAGTTGGGGTCGAAGTGGACGCCCCCAGCGCAGAGGATATTCCGCACCTCTTTTCCGTCTCCCGTGAAGACCGAAAGAAGGGACCGGGCCAGCACCCGGGCCGCCCTATCGTCGGACCAGCATCGGGGGGAGCTTCCGATCTCGATGTCCAGCAGGGGAACGGGATAGCGGAGAATCCTGTCGGGGCCTCCTCCCCCGTAGACCATGCCGGACCAGTGGGTCGCCTCGGTGACCACCCTGTAGTCCTCCATGCCTTCCTCCACCCTGCCCTGCTCCATGGCGAGGAGGAGATTCCTCATGCACTCCGGATCGGCGGGACCGAAGGCCCCCGAGTCCACGTCCCCGGTGGTGTGGGTGGTGAGGATGCCGTCCGGGGCGTTTTCCCCCTCGTGCCATGTGATGATTCCGGCGAGATCGCAGTCGGCGAAGTGGTCCGTCATCACTGGGAGGTAGCGGGAATAGTCGTGGCTGACAACTTTCAGGGTGCGGACAAAGGAAAAGAGGTCTCCCGAAGGAGAGCTCCAGGCAAGAACGGGAAGCCCGTCAATGAGGAGAGACGTCTCTTCCGGAGAAAAGAAGTGCCGCACTGCGGCCAGGACATTCCCCGCCACGGGGTCGAAGGGGTCGTCGCAGAAAAAGTAGACCGCTTTCTTCATGTTCTCTTCCTCCTTTCCGGCCTGCTCCTGCCGGAAGAATGCCGGGAATGGTTTTGTTCTATAATACACCCGGGAGAAGGAGGACGACATGAGAAAGAAAGCTGCCGCATGGGGAGCAGTAGTGGTGTTCATTTTGCTGGGGGCGCTTCTCAGGGCCCATCCTTCCAGGGAATCTCATTTTTCCGGGGGAGGGAACAGGAAGACTGTTCTTCTTTTTGAAGGAGAGCAGGTTCTTTCATCGGATGTTCCCGTGCGTTCCGGCGACGGAGAATACCCGGAACCGGCTTCCCCTGACAGGGACGGTTCCCCCCTCTCCCGGCGCACCGTCCCTTCCGGAAAGCGGACGGGCACGGGCGGCAGAGATCTCGATTCGCTGAAACAGGGAGTGAAAGCCCGGAAGGGGAACCCGGGAGACATGAAGGAATACCTGGACGAGGCGGAGCGGCTTCGAAGAGAGCGGGTGCGGAAATCTCTCGAAGAAATCCGGCGGAAGGTCAGGGAGTACGAGCCGAGCATCTTCGATCCCACGTGGTGAACAGCCCGAAGCTCAGCCCGGGGGCGGATATCCCCCGTCGCCGTCGTCCGGAAGACGGAGGGGAAGGGAAGCTTCCATGACCAGGGCGTCTTCTCCATCGGCGTAGTAGCCTGTATGCCGCCCGAGGACGGAAAAGCCGAAGAGACGGTAGAGCTTTGCCGCCCCTGTGTTGGATTCTCTCACGTAGAGGTTCATCCGCAGGCTTCCCAGCGATTCGGCGATTTCTGCAAGACCTGCCAGGAGCTGGGAACCTACGCCCCGTCTCCGGAATTCCGGAAGCACCGCAAGGTTCGCAAGCTCGGAAGTTTTCCCTTTCCTGAGGACGGTACCGAACCCGAGGATACGGTCCCCCGCCCTGGCGCACAGGTAAAGGTAGGGGCTGTCCCCGGAAAGGTCGGCCCCGATGACCTCCCGGGGCCAGGGAGAAACAGACGACTGCTCCTCCACCGAGCAGATTCCCTCAAGGTCGGCGGAGGAGCAGAGATCAAGTTCCACGGGAAGAATGGGAAGATTCTCCCTTCTAGAAATTCCTGAGAATGGTCTGGTCCCTTCCGGGCCCGACCCCGATGAGGTTGACGGGAACGCCGCAGGCCGTCTCGATATACTCAACGTACTTCCTTGCCTGGAGAGGAAGTCTGTCAAATTCCGCACATCCCGAAAGGTCTTCCTTCCATCCTTCCAGGTACTCGTACACCGGTTTCGCCTTCCACTGGCGGTGAACTCCGCTGGGGAAATGCTCCTCCGCCTTCCCGTCGATCTCGTACCCCGTGCAGACGGGAATCCGCTCGAAGTCCGTGAGCACGTCGAGCTTTGTGAGGGCGATGGAGGACATGCCGTTCACCCTCACGGCATAGCGCAGGGCGACGAGATCAAGCCAGCCGCACCGCCGGGGCCTGCCGGTTGTGGCTCCGTACTCCGCTCCCTTTTCTCTCAGGCGGTTCCCGCTCTCCCCTTCATCTTCCGTCGGGAAGGGACCTTCACCCACTCTGGTACAGTAGGCTTTCACCACGCCGATCACCCTATCCACCGCGGCAGGTCCCACGCCGAGACCCACGCATCCTCCGGCGGCCACGGGCGACGAGCTCGTGACGTAGGGGTAGGTGCCGTGGTCCACGTCGAGAAGGGTTCCCTGGGCTCCTTCGAAGAGGACGCCCCTGCCCTCCTGTATGGCTTCATCGATTATGAGGGACGCGTCCCCCACGTAGGGGGCGAGGGCCTTGCCCCATTCAACGGCCTGATCGAACACTTCATCGAAGGGAAGAGGTTCCTCGCCGTAGATCTTGGAGAGGAACAGGTTTTTCTCGTCAAGGTTGTACTCAAGCTTATCCCGGAGGGAATCCCCGTCAAGCAGGTCTTCCACCCGAACACCGCACCGGCTGTACTTGTCCACGTAGGCGGGACCGATGCCTCTTCCCGTGGTGCCGATCTTCCGCCCCTTGCCCCGCTGGTTTTCCTGGGCTGTGTCGAGCTTTTTATGGTATGGCATGACCACGTGGGCGGCGCCGCTGATGACGAGCCTCGCCCGGTCCTTCCCCTGCTCCTGGAGTTCCCTCAGTTCGTTGAGAAGCTGCTCGGGGTCGATGACCACCCCGTTGCCTATGACACATACCCTGCAGGGGTAGAGCATTCCCGAGGGCAGGAGGTGGAAGACGTATTTTTTCCCCTCCACGATCACCGTGTGCCCCGCGTTGGCCCCTCCCTGGTACCGGGCAAAGACGTCCACCCTCGATCCGAGGGCGTCAACGACCCTTCCTTTTCCCTCATCGCCCCACTGGGCGCCGATGATGACCTCAACCCGACCTTTCACGAAAAATCCCCCTCATTGGCCGCCCTGAACCGGCGGCCTGCTTTGAATACGTTTCTCCCGGAAATACTCTGCCTGGATGACATGTCGCTCCGGTCCCACAGAATATGCATAAGTTCCGGCATGGTGACGAAGGTCACTTTTTCCGGAGGGGAGTCGCTTTTTTTCTTCAGAAAGTCCAGCGTTCCCTGCCGGGTATGGGCGATCATGACCACCCATCCTCTCTTCGCGGCAAGGTCCAGTCCCCGCTGGAACTGTTTCTCCATGAATTCCTCCGACGGTTCATGGTCGAGGAAGACGGAGCAGAATGCGGCGGGAATGCCCTTGGTCCGGGCTGTATTATACGCCACCGAGGCGGAGGATGTCCTGCTGTCGAGAAAGAAAAGGGAAGTGGAGGCCAGTTCCGTCATGACGGTTTCCATGAGGTGTTCGTCCCGTGTCGCCCTGGATCCCCTGTGATTGTTCATGCCGAGGGCGCCCGGAAGAAAGGCCAGGGCCTTTCGGAGAAGCAGGGTAACCGTTTCTGCGGACATGCCGGAGTCGATGACCCCCGTCTTTTCATCCCATTTTTTATCCCCGCCGGCGCCCATGGGCATGTGGATCATGTAGGGAATCCCTGCCTTTTCCGCCTGCCCGGCAGCGTAAAGGGAGTGGGACTGGAAGGGGATGATGGACCATGTCAACGGGAGAGTCAGCTCCCCGTAGCCGTCGGTGATGGCCTTCGAGAATCCGAAGTCGTCGATGACGATGGCAACGTAGGGTCCGGGCCCGGGCTTCCGGGGGGCCTCCTCCGTTTTTTCACCGGAAGGAAGAACGGCAACGGAGTCTTCATTTTCGCCGCCCGGATTTTCCCGCCCCGGGTGCTCTCCGTTTTCAGCCCGGACCGCACCCGGTCCGGCCGTTTCTTCCCGAAGGGGTTCCGGCAGGGTTTTCCTCCCGCCGGAACCGAAAAGGATCACGCAGGCCCCGGCGGCGAGAAGGCACAATCCAACGGCGAGACCCCGAAGGTCATTTCCGTGTTTCAAAGCTCAGCCGTCCGTCCTTCAGGATGCCTCGGGCAGCTTCACGGCAGGAGCGCTCTTGCCGGAGATGATATTCCTGAGTTCTTCCAGGGCACGCTTGAGCTGCTCGTCCTTGTCCTTTTCCTTGGTGACCTCGCCGTCGACCTTGACGTCCGGCTCAAGTCCGACGTGGTCGATCACCTTGCCCGAAGGTGTGTGATACCGGGCGATGGTCACGTAGAGCCCGGACCCGTCGGTAAGGTTGAACAGGGTCTGCACCGATCCCTTCCCGAAGGTCTTCTTTCCCACCGAGACCGCCCGGCCGCGGTCGGAAAGGGCGCCCGCCACGATCTCGGAGGCCGAGGCGCTTCCCTCGTTGATAAGCACCACCATGGGCAGGCTCGTAAGGGTTCCCGGGTTGGCGTAGATTTCATCGTTGGCCCTGTCCACCCGGCCTTTCATTCCAACCACCAGGCCGCCGTTCAGGAACATGTCGCAGATCTCCACCGCCCCGTTGAGGAGCCCGCCGCCGTTGTTCCGCAGGTCGAGCACAAACCCCTTCGCCCCCTCCTTCATCAGGGCGGAAAAGGCGCTCCGCACCTCATGGGCGGTCTTCTGCTTGAACTGGCTGATCTTCACGTACCCGAGGTTCTTGTCCATCATCTCGGAACGTACGGAGATGAGCTTGATGTTCTCACGGACAATCTCGAATTTCAGGAGCTCCTCCTCGCCTTCCCTCCGGACCCAGATGGTAACCGAGGTGCCCGGCTTGCCTCGAAGGCGCTTCACCACCTGCTGGGAATCCCAGCCGAGGATGATCTCGTCCTCTATCTTCACGATCTGGTCCTGGGGCTTGAGTCCCACGCGGTCGGCAGGAGTGTCCTCGATGGGGCTGATGACCAGGGTTTTACCGTCCCGCTGGCCGATGTAAATCCCGAGCCCCCCGTACTCCCCTTCCATCTCGATCTCTTCTTCCTTGAGCTGGCCCGGGTCCACGAAACGGGTGTAGGGATCGCCCCAGGCCTCCACCATCCCCCTGATGGCCCCGTAGAGCAGCTTGTCTTCCTCGGCGGGCTTCTCGGCGGAATCCACCTGGTATGTTTCGATGATCGCCCGGGCCTGTTTCATGAGCCACATGGCCTGGGGATTGAAGGGGGCAATCCGCTCGAAATCGCCGAGATCGGCGGCGGTTGCCGATACGATGAGACCCGCTGCCGCCGCTCCGAGAACGATGCCTCCGAGCCAGTCCCGAACTCTTTTTCGAAAGTGTGTTTTCTGTTCGGACATTGTCCTTCTCCTTTTCTATTTTCTCAAATACCGCATGGGATCCCTGGCATCGCCGCCGACACGCACCTCGAAATGAAGGTGTGCCCCTGTGGCCGTTCCCGTGCTGCCCACTGCCCCTATTGTCTGTCCTTTCTTGACCGCCGAGCCTTCCCGTACCGACATGCTCGAAAGGTGGGCGTAGACGGAGGACAGATTGTTCCCGTGGTCGATGATGATCACCTGTCCGTACCCTCTCAGCCATCCGGCAAAGAGAACCTCGCCGGGCCCGGCGGCCCGTACGGGCGTTCCCCTGGGTGCCCGAATGTCCATGCCGGTGTGCATCATCTTCGTCTTGAAGACAGGATGCACCCTCTGGCCGAAGGTGCTCGTGATCTGTCCCTGGACGGGCCAGGAAAGCTGCCCCCCCGAAGGAAGATAGGTATACTGGGCGGACCGTCCTTTGTTCCTTGACTCCTCATCCCGCTTTTTCCGCATGAGGGCCGTCACGGTCTGCTGGATTTCCTTCTGGGACTGGAGAAGCTCCTTCACGGCCTGTTCGTGCAGTGACCGCTCCTGTCGAACCTTCCCCAGAAAGACATTGCTCTTGTTGATCTCGTTCCGGAATGTCTTTCGTTCGCCGTTGAGGCGGGACGTGTTCTCAGAAAGTTCTTTTTCCTGCTGCTCCATCTGGGCGGCGGCCTTGATGAGACGGTCCTTTTTCTGGAGCATTTCGCTGATCATGGCCTGGTCCTGGAGGGCGATGCGGTTCAGCAGGTAGGAGGTCTCCATGGCCTCGTGGGCGGTGGTGGAGGAAAGAAGGAGGTTGAACTCCGCCACGCCGCCGTACTTGTAGATGTCCACGAGACGGTTTTCAAAGACGTACATCATCTCCCCAAGCTCCTGCTCGGTCAGGCGGACTTCCGCCCTGAGCCCCGCGATGGTGTTTTTCACTTTTTCAAGCTTCAGCTCCAGCACCCGTATTCTTTGTTCGGTCACCTTCTTCTTCTGGTCCAGGGAATTGAGCTGGGTGAGCACTCCCTTTTCCTTCTCCCCCATCTGCCTGGCCCGCTTCTGGTGTTCGGAAATCTGCTTTTCCAGAACCCTCATACGGGCCTCTTCCTGGGCTATCCTGCTGTCGAGGCCCGAAGCGGCGGACAGGGGACCCGCGGAAGCAAGAAACAGGGCGATCGCAAGGAGAAAACAGGCTGTTCGTGCGGTCTTCACTGTGGTCAGCTCCCTTCGTCGGAGTCAGCGGGGGCGCAGGGCCCTCGACGTAAAACGGCTCACGGCGAGCCAGCTGCACATCCAGCCCATGGTGGCGCCCGTGGCGAAAAGAAGAAGGAAGAACTGGAGCAGGATCTGCTGGTTGACAATTATATCAAGAAACGCGAGGGTGGAGCGTACGGCGTTCACCGCCGACGCGTAGGTGGCCCAGAGGCCCGCCACGGCGAGAAGGGCTCCCCCGGCGCCGAGGAACATTCCCTGGAAGACGAAAGGAAGGGAGATGTAGGTCTTGGTGGCTCCGATGAGGAGCATGACCTCGATCTCTTCCTTCCTGGAGTAGATGGCGATCCTGATGGTGTTGAAAATCACCAGGGCGCTGATGATCACCGCGAGAACGAGGATGGTGGCCGACACGCCCGCCGATGCCCGGGATATGGTGGAAAGGCGCTCCACCAGCTTGCCCGAGTAGATCACTTCCTCCACGGAGGGGAAGACCACGAGGTCCCGGACGAGGGGCGTAATGTGCTCCGCCCGCTGGACCTGGATTTCCAGGCTCCACGGCAGGGGGTTTTCCCCCATGAGGGTAACGGCCCTGGCCTGGTTTCCCAGCTTCGCCCGGAGGCGGTCGAGAGCCTCCTCCGGCGAAATGGCCCGGATGCTGGTGACCGTGGGGTTTGTCTTCACCTTGCCGTACACGTCGTCCGGCTTTTCGCCCTTCTTCATGTAGACCTGCACCACGAGACCTCCCTCGATTTGGGAGACCATGTGGCGCACGTTCAGGGCGAAAAGGGCGGTAAATCCGAGGATGTACAGCACCGAGGCCGCGGTGATGAGGGTGAGAATGCTCAGTCCCCAGTGGCGGCAGATGAGCCGGAAGGTGTCCCGCAGGGCATATTTAAAGCTCGCCATCGATGAAATACCTCCCTCTCCTCTCGTCCCGCTTGAGCCGCCCGTTGTGGAGCTCAACGAGGCGCTGGCGGTAGGCGTCGACGAGGTACTGGTCGTGGGTTGCCACGAGAACGGTGGTTCCTGCGGCGTTGATGGAAAGGAGAAGACGCATGATTTCTTCGGACGTCCGGAGGTCAAGGTTTCCGGTGGGCTCATCGGCGAGGAAGATGGAGGGCGAGTTCGCCATGGCCCTGGCGATGGCGACCCGCTGCTGCTCTCCCCCGGAGAGCTGGGGAGGCTTGAGGAACCGCCGTCTCCACAGCCCCACCTGGTCGATCACCTCGTTGGCCCGGTTCTGCACGACCCTCGGCGGAATGCCCATGGCCTCCAGCACGAAAGCCACGTTTTCGAAGACCGTCAGGTTGGGCAGCAGCTTGTAATCCTGGAAGACGACCCCCACGTCCCGCCTGTAGAAGGGAAGCCTGCCCCGTCCGATTTTTCGCAGATTCACGTCCCCCACGGTGATCTGCCCCCTGGTGGGAAGGTATTCCCGGGAGATGAGCCTGAGGAGGGTGGTCTTTCCAGAGCCTGTGGTCCCCACAAGGTAGACGAACTCCCCCTTGTCGATGGAGAGATAAATATCCTCGAGGGCGACGATGTCCGGTTCGAATACCTTGGTGACTCCTGCCAGGCGAATATCCATTTCTTACCTCCTGCGCATGGTCCAGGCCTGCACTGCGGCGCTCACGATCTGGGATGCCGTCAGGCCGTAATACTCCTGCAGCTCCGCCGGAGAACCGCTCTGGCCGAACTTGTCGAATACAGCGACCTGCTTCACCGGGACGGGGTAGGCGCCGCTCACGAGGGCGGCGACACCTTCTCCCAGGCCTCCCCGGGCAAAATGCTCCTCGGCGGTGACGCAGCACCCCGTCCTGTGGACGGAGTCGAGAATGCTCTGGGCCGGAAGGGGGGATACACTGTAGCAGTCTATCACCTCGGCGCTGATGTTCTGCCGCGCCAGCACTTCCGCAGCCCGGAGCGCCTCGGAGACCATGATACCACAACAGCAGACCGTCACTTCCGTCCCCTCCCGGAGCACCCTTCCTCCTCCGGGAAGGAAGCCTTCGTCACCGTCAGCGTAGACGTCCGGAACGGGGGCCCTGCCGAGCCTGACGTACACGGGCCCCCGGGAGGGTGCCGCGTTTTTCAGCAGTGCAAGGGCAGATGTGTAATCAGCCGGGACGAGGACCGTCATGTCCGGGAAGACTCTCATGAGAGCCAGGTCCTCGAGCATCTGGTGGGACGCCCCGTCCTCCCCCACGGTAACCCCGCAGTGGCTCCCCACGATCTTCACAGGGAGGCCGGGGATGGCCACGGCGGACCGGATCTGCTCGTACCCCCGCCCCACGAGGAAGGATGCGTAGGAGGACACGTAGACGTTCTTTCCCCCGAGGGCCAGTCCGGCAGCGGTGAGGATCATGTCCTGCTCCGCCATGCCCACGTTGAATACCCTGTCGGGATGGAGGGCGGCAAACCGCGCCGCACGGGTGGCGGATCCCACGTCGCCGTCCACGGCCACCACCGAAGGGTCTGCCGCGGCGAGGTCAATAAGGGCCTGCCCGTAGGCGTCCCTGGTGCTTCTTTCAGGAGCCGGCATCGTTCAGTCCCCTCCCTTTTCGAGTTCCCGGAGGGCCTTGTCCATGGAATCCCGCCCCAGGACCATCCGCCCTCCGGAGGGATCGTTTTCGAGGAAGGAAACACCCTTTCCGAGCACGGTGTTCGCCACGATGCACCCCGGTTTTCCCCTGCGGGACCCGAGGCGGGCACGAGCTTCCTCCATGGAGGCGAAGTCATGGCCGTCACACTCCTCCACGGCCCAGCCGAAGGCGAGAAACTTGTCCCGGACCGGCTCGAGGGACATGATGTCCTCCGTGGCCCCCTCCATCTGCCGTCCGTCCCTGTCCACCAGGAGCAGCAGGCTGTCCAGGGAGAAGTGGGCGGACGTCATGGCGGACTCCCAGAAGGCTCCCTCCTGGAGCTCCCCGTCGCCCACAAGACAAAAGACCGACGGAACGGATGCCCGGTCCCTCAGCGCGAGTGCGAGGCCGTTGGCGAGGCCGAGCCCCTGGCCGAGGGATCCTCCGGGGGCGTCCACGCCGGGGGTCCTGCGGACCTCGGGAAATCCCTGCAGCATGGCGCCGAGCCGGCGGTAGCTCCACAGCTCTTCCCGGGGAAAGAAGCTCCTGTTGGCGAGGACGGCGTACAGGGCGGGACATCCGTGCCCCTTCCCGAGGACGAACCGGTCCCTGTCCTCCCAGGACGGTTCGTCCGTCCGCAGGGAAAGAACCTCCCAGTACAGCCAGACAAGAAGATCCACAATGGAGAGAGAAGACGCCAGGTGTCCCGACCGGGCGACGCCGATCATCCTGACCACGTCCCTCCGGACTGCGGAAGCGTGTTCAGCCAGACCATTCAAATCCGGGGTCATGAACGACCAGTCCCCTTTCTGTGTGCGAGCCTCCGGGCTTCATTCCACATCCGGCTGAATTCCTCGAGGAAGAGATCCGCCCGATAGACGGTCTTTTCCTGTTCCGGCGACAGGGCCGGGTGTGGAAGGCGCCCATCCCCCTTCCACACGGGGAGCTTCCATTCGGCGGCGAACTCCTCCACCTTCGGGTCATAGGCCGAGAGGGTCAGGGGAACACCGGAAAGAAGGGCGAGAAGGGCGAAATGGTACCGCATGGACACCGCTCCGGCGGCGTTGCAGAACAACTGTTCCGATTCGGTGCTCCAGTTCGCCGCCGAGAGCAGGATGATCCTCCGGGGACGGAAAATCCGGCTTCCGGCAAGCCGCTCCATGAGGACCACATCCTCCCGGGAAAGCCCCACCCCGATGACCGGGAGTTTTTTTTCCGCGGCGAGTCTCGCGGCTTTCGTCACCGTCCGGAGCGGCAGGCTTCCGCCCCAGGGGCGGATGTTCACGAGGAAATGGCCGTCCCTCCGTTCTCTGCAGGAGGAATGCCGCCCCAGCAGAAACACCGGGTCCGGAGACCTGGAGGACTTCTGCCCCCAGGAGTTCAGCAGGGCGCCGGACCGCTCGTCCCGGACACTTCTGAGGGCGCATTTTCCCAGGGCATTCCGGGCGAAGAACATGCCGGAGAGGGTCCGGAACGGGCCCACCGACTGTCCTACCGCCCAGGGCAGGGCGCCGGCAAGGGACGCGAGACGGATCATTCCCCAGTAATAGGCGGACGACCGGACGCTCGTAACGTCCTGAAAGAGCCCCCCCCCGCCGAGAAGCAGGGTGTCGCTCTCCCTGAGGAGGCGGAAAACTTCCGTCGTTTTCCATCGGTTCACCGCCCGCAGAGACAGAGACCGCTCGGTATCCGCAGGAGACGCTGAGAGTATGGCCAGCTCATCCCTCGGAACGCCGATTTTTTCGAACGCCTCCACCAGAGCCGAGGCAAGAAGCTCGTCCCCGAGGTTGCCGAACCCGTAGTAGCCGCAAAGCACCGCGCGGTAGCGACGGTTCACTCCGTCACCATCCTCCCGTACTTCTCCCACAGGGGCAGAATGAGGAACCTGAGAATCACGATTCCCATCATACCCACGAGGACGCCGGTCCACAATCCGTTAAATTGCCTGAAGAGAATGAAATAGAGAGGCGTATGGAAATGACAGAAGCTGTTCACCGCCGACGAAAAACCGAGGACGGTGGCCATGCGGAGCACTTCCCTGTACCGGGGCCACAGGTCGGCCTTGCGGACGTAATACCAGAGGAGGAGCGCCGGGTACCCGAGGAAGATCTCCTTGTTCCTGGGCCGGGCCACGAGGATGCGCTCGAGGAACTCCCTCATGCGGACCTCAAAGGCAGGCACGAACTGGACGTTGTCGCTGCGGAAGAGAACCAGGCCCGCTCCCGCCAGCAGAATGCCGAGGAGAAAAAGCTCCCCCCAGAGAGGGGGACGGCGGAAGATATCTCCCAGGGACTCGGGATGTTCCCTCCGCCTCAGGTCGGCGAGCAGCACCAGGAGCGGCGGAAGAAAGAGCGTCGCCTTCACGCCGGAGAAAGCCCGGAGGCGGAGCATGTAGGCGGGCTCGCTGAAGAAGGCGGCGATGGCCAGCCCCCCCGCCACGGCGAAGAGGAAACTTCCCACGAGCCCCGCCCAGGGGCGCCTCCACCCGTCAAGGGCCAGGAAGGACGCCTCGGCAACCACGAACACCGCCGCGAGGGCCCCGATGATCCTGGCTGCCGGCGGAACGAAACGGACAGCGAGAGCCGTGACGAGGACGACTGCCCCGAGAAGAAGGGCTCCTTTCCGGGAAACCCTGCCCGTCCGCCCGTGGTCGTCTGCGCCGGAGAAAAGGAAAAACCGCCGGAGATACTGGAGGAGGGAGTAGACAAAGGCGAGGGCCAGGGCCGCAGCGCCGGCCAGTCCCGTCCTCCAGGGCGAGAAGGGTTCGGGCCAGGAAACGGCTATGCCGTGGGCCGAAAGCCCCGCCGCGAGGTTCCCAAGCTCCCCGAGGAAGGTGCCGTAGGGGTCGGCGGAGGATTCCATGGCGGAGGGACGGAAGACGAGCAGGCGGACGGACCGTTCCTTGACCGCCCGGAGAAGCCGTTCGAACAGGGCGGCCCGGGAGATGTTCCGGCTGAGGAGTTCCTCGTGGGTCACGCTGTGGAGAGGCAGCAGGGCGGGAAAAGCAAGCCAGTTGAGCTGGGGGGCGCCGAGCTGGCGGGAGAACTCCACCACCGCCACGGAGCGGTCCGCTTTCTTCACCGCTCCGGCGAGGGGCTTCAGATCGGGAAATCCGAGGGCCGTCTCTCCTGCGGGGGCGAGAGTCCGGATGGACGGAAAATCGGCGAGCAGTCTGTCAAGGGCGGCCACCGAGGGCGACGTATCCCCCGGAAGAGCGGGGGCTACCCGGTAGAATACGGGAATCCGCAGCTTTTCCGACAGGAGCAGTCCGTCCATGTCGGGAAGAACACCCGTCAGGAGCAGTTCCTCCAGGGTTCTGGGAAGATAAACCGCCGTTCCTCCGTCGGCTTCCGCCGTACGCATGCCGGGAAAACGGGCCGCCAGGTAGGGCAGGGCCTTCCGTCCGGCGGGGAACGTCTTCGGGAAAAAGAGGGCCGTAGACGAAAGCGGTGCTGCCAGGGCCTTCCTCGCCCCGTCGGGCAGCCCCGAAGCAGTGCCGTAATAGAGGGGCAGAACGCCGAGGGAGAGCTGGGTACCGGTCAGCTCCGAAACCATGAGCCCCGTGGCGCCCTTCCGGGCCATGTCCCCCCAGGCCGCCTCCGGGGTCCGGCCTGTGGAAGACCCAAGGGAGGCCACGTCCCGGAAGTCGAGGATTATACCCGCGTTCCGGGATGCCCGCTCCGCTCCCATGCGGGGCAGCAGGGCGACGGCGGAAAGGAGGAACAGGGCGAGGACAACACAGAGCCCGAGGTTGATTCGGGCTCCTTCGGGAGGGAACAGTCTCTTCTTCATTGCGTTTTCCTCCATTGGTCGGCCACTGAAAAGCCGAGGGATTCAAGCATTCTGCTGAGCCTGCAGAGGGGCAGGCCCACCACGTTGAAATAATCTCCCCTGATGGAATCCACCAGGAGTGCCCCCAGTCCCTGGATGGCATAGGCGCCGGCCTTGTCGTCTCCCTCGCCGCTCTCGGCGTAGGCCCGGAGAGCGTCTTCGGGAAGTTCCCGGAAGACCACGTCCGTTCTCTCGGCGGCGGTTTGCATTCCCCAGGGGGAAGACACCGTAACGCCCGTAAAGACCGAATGGGTCCTGCCGTTGAGCAGGATGAGCATCTCCAGGGCTTCCTCCCTGCTGCAGGGCTTTCCGAGAATCCTGTTCCCGAGGGCCACCACCGTATCGGCCGCCACGACAAACCTCCCGGGGCGCTCTTTCGCGACAGTCTCCGCCTTTTCCCGGGAGAGGCGCTTCACAGCCTCGCCGGGGCTTTCCCCGGGAAGAAGGGACTCGTCCACGGAGGGAACCAGCACGGTAAAGGCCCACCCGAGAGAGGAGAGCAGCTCCCTTCGTCTCGGGCTCCCCGAGGCGAGGACCAGTTCTATCGGGCGGCCCATAGTCCGAAGACGCCTCCGATCAGAGTCCCGAGGTTGCACCTCAGGGAAAAGCGGAATCCGAAATCGGCAAAGGCGAGGTTCACCTCCGACACGTTGAAGCCGGTTGAAAGAATATCCCTGAAATAGGGCTCGGTCAAGGAAAATCTCTGGAGGTACACCCCGAGAAGGGATCCGAGAACCAGGGAGGCGACAATGATCCACCATCGTGCGGAAGACGACCCGGCCATGCCGTTACCTCCCCGGGAAGATCGCCAGTGCCAGGAGGCCGACGAAAGCGCAGTAGGCCGCGAAGGGGCGCCACTTCCCCCGGGTGACCACCCTGCGGAGCACCGCCAGGGAGACGAGTCCGGAGAAAAAGGCCGCGGCGGTTCCGGCGGCCCACCCTGACGGCAGGGTGGAAGACCAGTCCGGAACCTGGAGGAGGTCCTTCATCTCCAGCAGGGTCGCTCCGAAAATGGCCGGAAGGGAGAGAAGGAAGGAAAAACGGAAGGCCGACGGGGCAGACAGTCCTGTCTTCATGCCGGCGACGATGGTGGACCCCGACCGGGAAATACCCGGCAGGACCGCGATCCCCTGCACGATCCCGACAACGAGCCCCCTGGCGGGCGTCACGGGCCTGCCGCAGAGGTCTGTGGCGAGGGACGAGCCGTACCAGAGGACGGCGGCTGTGACCAGGAGCCCCGCTCCCACCGCCCAGGGGAGGGTCATGGCCCGCTCCACGAGGGGTTTGAGGGAAAGGCCTATTGCCCCGGTGAGCACCGTTCCGGCAATGACGGCCCACCCGAAGGTCCATCCCTCCGCCGTTCTGCTTTCCGCTGAAAGCAATCCCCTGCACCACTGGCACAGGAGAAGGGCGACGTCCTTGCCGAAGAAAACCAGTGTAGCGAGCATGGTGGCGAAATGAAGGAGAAGGTCATAGGAGAGAGCCGCCTCCCCGATGCCGAAAAGCTGCTGGAACAGGGCAAGGTGACCGGAGCTGCTCACGGGAAGGAATTCCGTCACTCCCTGGACCAGCCCCAGAAACACAGCCGGAAGAGCTTCCATCAGCTTTTCCTCCTCCGTCCCCTACCCTGGGAAGAGGCCCTGGGCCGCTCGGCCGCCGGTTTTTCCCCGAGAACGGTGACAAGGGGGAGGATAACCGGGCGGCCCCGCCCGAACCGCCGGAGGGCGTCCCGCATTCTGCCCTTTATCCGCGTTTCGAGAAGGTCCCGGTCGGAAACAGCCTTTGCTCCGAGGGATTCCACGGCCTTCCCGACGGAGACCGTGAGGTCTTCCCTCAGCTTCGCCGCATCCTCAAGGTGGAGAAACCCCCTGCTTTCAAAAACCGGGGGCGAGGCGAGGGTCCCCTCGCCCGTGAGGATGAGGGAGACAGCCACGGCCCCGTCCTCGGCGAGTTCCCTCCGCTCCTTCAGCACGCTCCCCTGCATTTCGCCGAGGGCGATGCCGTCCACCATGATGCCGCCGGCCTGAACCCGGTCCTTCACCACGGCCTTGTCCTTTTCCAGGGTCAGCACGTCGCCGTTCAGCAGGACAAAAGCGTTTTTCGGAGCCACGCCCATCTCACGGGCGAGCTTCGCGTGGCGGACGAGATGGCGGTATTCGCCGTGGACGGGAACGAAGAACTGGGGCCGGACCATGTTCAGCATGACCCGAAGCTCGTCCTGTGCGGCGTGGCCCGAGACGTGGATGGCCTGCTCCTTTTCGTAGACCACTTCGCAGCCGCAGGCAAACAGGCGGTTGATGGTGTTGCTCACCGTTTTTTCGTTTCCGGGAATGGGAGTGGCGAAGATGGCCACCACGTCCTTCTCCGTCAGGGTGATCACCCGGTGCTCCCCTCTGCTCATGAGGACAAGACCGGAGAAGGGCTCTCCCTGGCTCCCGGTGGTCATGACCACCAGCGAACCCGGCGGGACCTTGCCTATATCCTCGATGTCCACGATGGTCTTGTCGTCGGCGTGAAGGTAGCCCAACTCCCGGGCGAGCTCCACGTTCTTCACCATGCTCCGCCCCACCAGGGCGACCTTCCGGTTGAACCTGGCCGCCGCGTCCACCACCTGCTGTACCCGGTGGAGGTTGCTGGCGAAGGCGGAAATAACGATGCGCCTCGACCGGTGCTGCCGGAATAGCCGGTCGATGGTGCCGGACAGGGTGTGCTCCGACTGGGTAAAGCCGGGGCGCTCCACGTTGGTGGAATCTGAAAGCAGAAGGAGAACTCCCTTCTTCCCTTCCTCCGAGAAGGCCGCATAGTCGGTCAGCCTGCCGTCGATGGGCGTAGGATCGAGCTTGAAGTCTCCAGTATGGACCACCGTTCCCACGGGGGTTTCTATGGCAAGCCCCACGCCGTCGGGAACGGAATGGCACACGGCGATGAACCGTACGGAGAAGGGGCCCATTTCCACCCGGTCACCGGCCCGTATTTCCCGGTAGTCGGGTGAAAAAGCGGGGGCCCATTCCGTGAGCTTGTTCCCCACCATGCCCAGGGTGAGCTTCGTGCCGTAGAGGGGGGCGGGAATTTTCGGAAGATTGAAGGGAAGGCCCCCTATGTGGTCCTCGTGGCCGTGGGTGATGACGATGCCGACAATCTTGTCTTTTCGCTCTTCAAGATAGGTGATATCCGGGATGACGAAGTCGATGCCGAACATCTCGTCGTCGGGGAACATGAGACCGCAGTCTACGACGAGGATGGAGTCCTCGTACTCGAGGGCGTACATGTTCTTGCCCACTTCCCCCAGGCCGCCCAGGGGGATATACCGCAGCTTGCCGTCCTTCTTCGCTGCAGAGGTTTTCTTCTTGCGGCTTCGTGAATCTCTCGCCATTGGTACACCTTGCCTTTCTCCGATTCAGTTCCGGCGGGAAGGAGGAATCTCTCCTTCCGTATTGCCGAACAGAACATTCTTTGTTAGAATTCCATATCAAACGTAATATGAACCTTGCCTCACTCAGAGGACGTTACCGGGAGGTAGAAAGTTTGAGCAATCACACCAGCGACAGCCCCTCCACCATGACACAGAAGGGATACGAGAAGCTCATGGCGGAGCTCGTTGAGCTCCGAAGCACGGGACGAGCGGAAATATCCCGCCAGCTCGAAGAGGCCAGGTCCTTCGGGGACCTCAGCGAGAACGCCGAATACGCCGCGGCGAAGGAAGAGCAGGCAAAACTCGAGACGCGCATATCCTACCTCGAATTCCAGCTCAGCAAGGCCAAGATCCTCGACTCCTCCACCATCGACAACAGCAGCGTCACCCTCGGAACCACGGTCACCATCCAGGACATCAACAACAAAGCCGAATTCTCATATACCATCGTAGGTTCCGAAGAATCCGACCCGAAGGCGAGCAAGATTTCCTCGTCCAGCCCGGTCGGGCAGGCCCTTCTGAACAAGAAGGTAGGCGACGAAGTGCACGTCAAGGTACCCAGGGGAATGCGCCACCTACGGATTAAGGAGATTTCCGTCCTCGCCTGAGGGCTCCTCCGAATCTGCTTCGGTTGAAGGGACAGGGTTCTCCCCTGTCTCTTTCAACTGCGTGGGGTCGGACTTGTAGGTCAGGCCGTCGTCGCCCCAGTCATCTTCCATGATCGGCCTGCGGGACGGAACGCCTTCAGGCTTTTTCCCCTTGAATTCGCCCTGGTTGGGGAAGGGATTCGAGAGCTTTTTGTCGCCGAAGGCCAGGGGCGTCTCCGGGAAGGCTTTTACCATGAACCGGAGGGTCATCCAGTCATCGTTGCTCGCGAGATGGTCATCCCGGAAGATGAATTCCCACCGGCTGCAGTCGTGGTCCAGGATGAGCCGGTAGGCCACTTCGCTCACGTTGTGGGTTTTGATGTTGTAGGTGGACATGGCGGAAAGATACAGGTCGCGCCCCACGGGAAAACCCAGCTCCGTGTAGAAGACTTCGCTGTCGCCGGCCCGGTCCCACCCCAGGGGGGAGCGGCCCGTGACATTCTGGATGTGCCACGCGTTGGCGAAGTCGAACATGCCGAGCCGCGTCCGGAATCCGAGCCACATGCTCGTGGTCTCCTGGTGATCCTGGAGCCTGCCGGTGGGATTGTCGAAGCCGGAATAGGAAAACTTCCGGTACTGCCCCCTCCAGAAAGGACGGATGTCCCCGGTTTTGACGATATACTGGGCCTGCACGTCCCAGACAGACCTGGTGCCTATTCGGGCCTCACCCGGCCGCGTCCTGGACGTTTCGTACTCTCCCCACAGCCCCGTGACCCTCCAGGAGAAATCCTTCATTCCTCCCACTGAAAACCACGGGCTTGTCACGGTGACTTCAGGCTCCCGATGGAGCATGTTCCGGTAGTTTTTCTCCTGCTGGACACCGTCGATCACCTGGTTCCGCTTCTCGAGGTCCAGGTTCTCCCGCTGGGACCAGAGAATCTTGGCGCTCCATCCCTGCCGGAAGTACTCCGCTCCCCAGGACGGCCGGTGCTTCTTCTCGCCGATGCTCCTTCCCTCTTCGTCCTCCTCCAGCTCCTCCCATGAATAGTCCATGTTGGCGAAGACGGAGAGGTTCCTTCCGAAACGCTGCCGCAGGCCGGCTCGGGCTTCGAAGTCGATGTTGCTCCAGTAGCGGAAGGCCATGGTCACCTCGCCGGTATCCCAGGCATAGGGACCGGTAAGAGCATACCCGACACCCTTGTCGGAATCGTAGACGATGCTCGGGGTAAAGATGCCGAGCAGGTAATCCTTCTCTCCGTGGAGGGGCACCACATAGTCAAAGGGGTAGGAGAAGAGAAATTTCTCGGCGATATACACCCGGGGATTTTTCGCTATGACCCTGACGCCCGGGATCACCACAAGGCGCTTCGTCATGAGACGGTAATGGGTCTTCGGCAGGGGGCAGGTGGTCAGGGACGCGTCGGTCCATTTCGCCACCTGCTGGTCTTCCTCCTTGACCCGGCGGGTGTGGCGCTTCTTGATCCACTTTTTTTCCAGGGCCGAATCCAGGGGGACAACTTCCAGGTTCTTCCCCCGGATGTAGACCGTTCCTCCCCGGGTCCCCGCAGGCAGATCCCCGGTAGCGTCGGTTAGAACGCCCTCTCCGGCATCCATGTCGTATTCGAGGGTCTTTCCCGTGAAGCGGTTGCCTCCGTACAGCAGCGTCACCACTTCTCCGGGCCTGGACGTGGCCACGGCGTGCTGGTTCACCGTGTCATACTCCATCCGGTGGGAGAAAATCCTGACGTTGTCCTGCCTGAGGCGCACCGTCCCCTCCGCCTCGGCCATTCCGCTGGCCTGGTCGAAGATGACCTGATCGCCGTCAAGGATAATGTCCCCTTTGGGTTCTGCCCCGGAAGGGGAGGAAAAGGTACAGGCGAAGAAAGCTGCCGCGAACAGAAAGATCAAGCCTCGTCTCATGGTATTTTCTCCCCCCGGTCGAACCACTTCACGGTGGCTCCCCTTTCAGCTTCCATAATCCCGCCGGGAATCAGCGTCATATACCCGGCCTCGAATGCACCGAGATCCCCGGAGGCCTCAAACCCCTTCGGGAACACAAGGTAGTTTGTTTTCTGCTCCCAGGAAGCGGCGGGGGCCCTGTAATGGAAAAGCAGCGCCCCTTCAGTCATCGTTCCCCGGGGATTTGTCACGTCGGCCCTCATGTTTTTCTCGAAGTACCTGCCCTTGGGTGCCTGCATTGTCCAGACCTGGCCGTTGACACGGATCAGTTCAACGTCAATGTCATAGAGGTTCGCCCACCCCTTGCCCCGTTCCACTTTCCCCAGGTCCGCCTTCCATAGGTCACCGTTCACTTCCCTGTCCATCTTGACATTTTCCAGGATGGAGTCAGGAATCCCCGCGGGAATCCGCCCCTCGCTCAGGTCCCGGGCCGCATCCTTTACTACCTCGAAGGCGAAGTACCCTCCGATGCCGAGCACCAGCAGAAGGATGAGAATTCTTTTTTTCCAGGGGCTTTTTTCTGTCATCGGCGCATCCGACACGATTCTACCACGTCACTTTCCAGATTTTATCCTCTTTGACCAGGGACAGTGTTTTGCTCCGCAGGGTCCGGAAGACCAGCATCTTCTGGGCTGTAATGACCTTCGCCCGGTCGCCGTCAAGCCACTGGACCTTGTAGCCGTCCCGGAGGGAGAGCCTGAGCCCCGTGGCGTTAACCTGCTTCCCGAACTGGTCCTCGTTCAGCAGGGTTTTCGTCGCCGACGAGAGAAGGCCGTACATCGCCTTCGTGTCGCCCGCGATCCAGTGGCTGATGAAGAGTTCAAGGGTCTTGTCGCGGCTGATGAAAACAACATTCTTTTTCGGCTCCTCCGCCGGTTCGGGCATGACCGGTTCGGGGGCAGGCCGGGGCTGCAGTTCCGCCAGCTCAACGGGCTGGGCGGGCACCGGAGGGGGAGTGAGCATCTGGGGCGGCGGATCCTTCACGGGCTTCGGCTTCGGAGGCTCCTTCTTCGGGGCGGGAGGAAGCTCAACAACCACCACTTCCTTTTCCTTCTCCGGAGGAAGAGACGCCACGGGAGTGCTTCCGGCCCCCTCACCGCCGAAGCTGAAGAGCTGCTCCTCCACCACGCCGAGACGCCTCATGGCGACGGAGAACTCCTTGTCCCGCTGCTTCGGAAAGAACACCAGTCCCTGGACAATGCCGCTCACCGGCTGGTCGAACTTCCCTTCGTAGCTCAGGGGAGGCACGGCATCCCCGTTTTTCGTCACAAGACGGACGGAGGATGCAAAACCGCCGAAATCCAGGGGGCGGGGGCCGAAGGCGTAAATGGTGACAAGAAAGGGTTCGGTGTCGCCGATCCGGAGTTCCGAAACGAAGGCCTTGCGGTATTCTTCCCTTTCTCCCTCGGACATTCCTCCCCTGGCCGCCTCGGAATCAACCCATGGATCCACGAGTTCCTCCGGATAATGGACGATCCAGACGAGACAATCCCGCCCCCAGTGAAAGGAGGTCCACCGCTCGAGGATGGCCGTAGCCTCCCCGATGGCGTCGCTTCCCGCCGCCGGAGCGGCGAAAAGCACAAGGAGAGCGGACAGGAAAAGGCACAGTATCCTGATTTTCGGGCTGCCGGAAAATGCCACGGAAGAATCTGCCTCCTATAGTCTCAGGTCGATAATGGCCGACACGCCCACGCCCTGGACCCGCCGGAACCGCTGGATGGGATTCTCCGAATCGATGGGCACGAGAATCTTCACTCTCAGGCGGTTCTGGAACGTGGCCTCGATCTGGGCCACAGCCTTTGTTCCGTTGATGGCGTCGCCCCGGGGACCGGCCACCTGGGCCGCCCCGATATGGGTCCCGGAACCGATGGAAACGATGGGAACGACCTTTGTGTGCCCCTCCACCTTGGCCCCCCTGTTCAGGGTGATGGTGTTGATGAAGTCATTGATGGGCCCGGCGATGGCGGAGACAACGAATCCGCCTCCGACAACGCCGATGAGGTCCCCCAGGTTGAACGCCCAGGCAGACCCTCCCAGAGCGAGAACGGATGCCAGGATCAGGGCAAGAGTCTTCTTTTTCAGTGCATTCATTCCTGTCCCTCCCTACTTTGAATCCGGTTCTTTCTTCTCCTCGGGTCTGGGCTCTTCTTTCTGGAGCATTCCCTGGAGTCCAAGGGGAACGGGATAGGACGACACCCGGAAGGTATCGGCGGTCTCGGCAAAGACCAACGATCCCTCGGGAATTTCCTTGAGGTCCCCCCGGACAAGGAACCCTCCCGCGAGGCCGATGGGTCCCAGGAGAATAGCGCCCACAACGCTTGTTCCTGCCGCTGCCATCTGGGCTGACTCGGCTTCCGTGGCCTTCTTGGTGTTTTCCCCCACCGTCAGGAAGACCTCTTCAGGTCCGAGGGGAAAGAGCTTCTCCACGGAAATCTTGACCTCCGCAGGGCGTCCGAAACTCCTCGGCTTGGTGACTTCGGTGACCGTGGCCTGCATCCGGCTCCCTCGCGGAGCCACGAGGTTTGTCCCCACGGCGAGGTCTTTCTGGAGCGTTATGTCCACCAGGTCGCCCTTCTTCGCCGTCTTCGGGGAAAGGGTCCTGCTCAGGGCACCCTTGACCACCGTCCCGGCGGGTATTTCGGCGTCCTGCATGGTCACGGGATCGGACAGCAGAAGCCCAAGAATCCTCTCGAGGCGCATGGAGACAGGCCGGTCAACCTGGGGCGTCCCTTCGAGATCCACTTCAAGGGTTTCCACCCTCTTGACCGCCGGTGAAAGGGAATCGACCTTCTGGCCCACGGCCCATTCGGCCACGGCGAGCTTGAAGAGCACGGAGGGCTGTTCCGGCGCCCCCTTCTCGATGAAGTTCAGGAGGGCGTTCTGCCGTTCAGCGATACTTCCGGGAAGCTCCCGGCCGAACATCTCTTTTTCAACGCCGTTCAAGCGGTCGATAAGTCCTCCGGTCCGCTCGCTTCCGTACAGAAGACGTTCAACCTTTCCCATCAGGAACACCGTTGACTGCTGCTCTTCCGCAAATGCTCCGACACCCGCCGCACACACGACAAAAAGTGCGAGGACAAGACCGAGAACTGATTTTTTCATGGCTATTCCCTCCCTGGTATGGAATCCAGAAGCTGCACTGCCGCGCCGATGAACCCCATGAACAGCGGGTGGGGCTTTACCGGGCGGGACCGGAACTCAGGATGGAACTGGACGCCCACGAACCACGGATGGTCCGGAAGCTCCACGATTTCCACGAGGTTTTTCTTCGTGTAGATGCCGGCGATTCTCATTCCCTTCTCCTCGAGGCGGCTCCGGTAGTCGTTGTTGAACTCGTACCTGTGGCGGTGCCTTTCGAGCACCTGGCCGGTCCCGTATGCCTCGGCGGCCCTGGTTCCGGCGACGAGATCACAGGGATACACTCCGAGACGCATGGTGCCGCCCTTATCCTCCACGTGGGTCTGCTCCTCCATCAAGTGTATCACAGGGCTGGTGCATCCGGGGTCGATTTCCGAGCTGTTCGCTCCAGGTATGCCGCAGACGTGGCGGGCGAACTCCACCACCGCCACCTGCATGCCCAGGCACAAGCCGAGGTAGGGAATTTTCTTCTCCCGGGCGTACCTCGCGGCGGCGATCTTGCCCTCGATCCCCCGGGAACCGAACCCGCCGGGAACGATGATGCCGCAGGCGCCGGACAGGATGGCGTCGGCTCCCTGCTCCTCGATATCCTCCGCCTCAACCGACCGGATTTTCACCCTGACGTCATGGTGGATGCCTGCGTGGTAGAGTGCCTCGGTGACGCTCAGGTAGGCGTCCTTGTGGTTGATGTATTTGCCCACCATGACGATCTCAACCTCGCCGGAGGGGGCGCAGAATCCGTCCACAACCCGCTGCCAGTCGGCCAGGTCGGGCTCCCGCGGCGACTCGAGGGAAAGATACTTCAGGACGAGACTGTCGAACTTCTGCTCGTACAGGCTCAGGGGAACCTTGTAGATGGTGGGCTCGTCCAGGGCCTGGATCACCGCCTCCGGAGGAACGTTGCAGAACAGGGCCATCTTGTCCCGCATCTCGTCCTCGATGGCGTAGTGGGACCGGCACACAAGGATATGGGGCAGGATGCCGATGCGGCGAAGCTCCTGCACGCTGTGCTGGGTGGGCTTGGTCTTCAGCTCCCGGGCGGCCTCGAGCCAGGGCACCAGGGTCACGTGGCAGTAAATCACGTTCTCCCGCCCCACCCGGGTCGCCATCTGGCGGATGGCCTCGAGGAAGGGCTGACCCTCGATGTCGCCGACGGTGCCGCCGATCTCGGCGATCACCACGTCCCGTCCCTCACCGGCCCGAAGGATTCTTTCCTGGATCTCGTTGGTGATGTGGGGAATGACCTGCACGGTCCCCCCGAGGTAGTCCCCCCTCCGCTCCTTGGAGATGACGGAGGAATAAATTTTTCCCGTGGTCACGTTGTTGTCCGCACAGAGGGACTCGTCGATGAACCGCTCGTAGTGTCCAAGGTCAAGGTCTGTCTCCGCGCCGTCGTCGGTCACGAAGACCTCGCCGTGCTGGAAGGGGTTCATGGTTCCCGCGTCCACGTTCAGATAAGGATCGAGCTTGATAATGGAGACCCTGAGTCCCCGCTTTTTGAGAAGCACCCCGAGGGACGCCGCGGTAATTCCCTTGCCCAACGAAGAAACAACCCCGCCGGTGACAAAAACGTACTTCGACATTTCCTCCATCCTCCACGATAAAGAAATTTACGGCAGACAGCATTAAAAAAACATGGACCAGGGAATTCCCCGGTCCAGAATAGCGAAATTGTCACGGAATGTCATGGTCACTATTGCCTATCTTAACAGCTTCAGAGGGTTCATGGGGCTCTTTCCCTGCCGGATCTCGAAGTGAAGATGGGGTCCGGTGGTCCTGCCGGAGGTTCCCACCGACGCGATGGTCTGTCCCTGGGAGACGGACTGGCCGTTCCGCACCGACAGGGAATTGCAGTGGGCGTAGAGGGTGGAAAGACCATCGTTGTGGCGGACGACCACGACCCTGCCGTATCCCCCCATCCAGCCGGCGTATTCCACCCGGCCCGCCTTCGCCGCCTTGATCGCCCTGCCTCTTGGGGCCCTCACGTCGATGCCCGTATGGAAGTCCCTCCTGCGGGTCACCGGGTGGCGCCTCCATCCGAAGGGGCTGCTGATCTTCCCCATCACGGGCCACCGGTAGCTTCTGGATGCCGAAGAAACCGTCCTGCCTTCGCTCTTCGGCCGGCTCTTCGCGGAACCGCTCTTCTGTGCCGGCGCGGAATCGGCGGCTTCAGGACGGGCACCGGGCAGGAACACTTCGCGCCCTTCCTGGAGTGGGCTCAGCGATTCAGCCGCGTTCCCCTTCCGTATCCTGTCCACGGGAATGCCGTAGCTCTTGGCGATTTTCTCCAGGGTATCGCCCTTCTTCACCGTGTAGAAAATGCCGTCCTGGTTCGGGATCCGCAGAGTCACCCCGGGCTTCAGAAGGTCGGGGTTCTTCAGGTCGTTGCATCCGAAAAGGGAGTCGATCTCGAGGTTCTGGGAGTTTGCTATGGACCACAGGCTGTCCCCCTGGGCCACCACGTAGGCGGTGACTTTCACGGGAACCACCTTTTCCTGGGCGGCGAGGACACGGGCCTTCCGGGTCATCACTTCTTCAAGGGTTGCATCCACGGCATCACCGCTGTTGGGGACGAGAAGAAGCTGCTTCTCGGAGAGCCTGTTGGGATCCTTCAGTTCATTGGCCTTCAGAATGTCGCTCATGGAAACGCCGTAAGACACGGCGATGTCGGACATGGTCTCCCCGGCCTTGACGATATGCTCTTTCCAGAGGGGTTTCACTTCCGTGAGCACCACGTCCTCCTCTTCCGCCGAAAGCTCGGGGTCTTCCTCGGCGGGAAGGCTTTTGCCGTCCGATGCCGTGCTCAGCACCACGGAATCGTAATCCGATTCCATCTTGCCTGGCATCAGGCTCCCCAGGTCGGGAGGAACAGTCCCTGAAGATGGCGGTGCCGCTTCCGACGCAGGAGTGCTCACGGCGAAGGCTCCGAGACGAAACTCCGCGGAATTGGCCACATCTGCCCCGCCGGTCCCGAAGAGGGTGCCTTCCACAGGGAGGTTCTCCGGCAGGGGGATGCGGAATCCCGAAAGCCGGGACATTCCCGCGCTGGAAAGGGATTCGGAGGAGAGCCCGAAGGCTTCCCCCTCCACGGGAATCTGCTCCGGCATCTTCAGGCGAAAGCCTGAAAGACGGGAGGAACCTGAATTTGCGGACAAAGAACCGGATACTCCGTCGCCGCCGGCACTCACAACGACACTGTCCGGGAAGCTCCACTCCCTGTCGGCACCTGCGGCCGCGCCATTCACACCCGGCGAGCCGCCGGGCTTCAGGGACCGATGGCTCAGTTCCCTGCCGTCGTCGGAAAGGTACACGCTTGACATATCCACCACGATAAAGCCCGAAGAGGGAAGGACAAATTCCTCCGGGCCGTCGGAATCGGAAAGACCGCCCCAGGCCACTCCCGCCGTCCTGTTTCCCGCCCCCACGGCGAGAAGAACGGCGGCGCCGAACATGCACAGGATAACAAGCATAAAACCGAAACGTCCTCTTTTCAGTCCGCCGGAACCATCCCGGGCGGGAAACTTACCCTTCGGGCGCTCCCGACGGACTCCACAGGATGAAGGAGAAGTATCTTTTTTCTTCATCTCCTCAACCTCCTCTGCACTTTCAATTTTTGAGGTCCATCCCGCCTCCGTCTTACGACTTCTTGATGGTCAGCAGGAAATCCCTGTTGGTGCCGGATTGTTTCAGCTTATCAATGATCAGGTTCAGCGCCCCTGATTCGTCCACGTTCACGATGCGCCTCCGCAGAAGCCAGATGCGGCTCAGCTCGTCCTCGTCAAGAAGAAGCTCCTCTCTCCGGGTCCCCGACTTCGTGATGTCGATGGCGGGGAAGATCCGCTGCTCAGAGAGCTTCCGGGACAGGTGGAGCTCCATGTTGCCCGTACCCTTGAATTCTTCGTAGATAACCTCGTCCATGCGGCTGCCCGTATCCACGAGAGCAGTACCGATGATGGTCAGGCTGCCCCCCTCCTCAATGTTCCGGGCGGCGCCGAAAAAGCGCTTGGGAAAATAGAGGGCCGCCGGGTCCATGCCGCCGGACAGGGTCCTCCCCGACGGAGGAACCACCAGATTCGACGCCCGGGCGAGACGGGTGATGGAGTCAAGGAGAAGCACCACGTCCTTGCCTACCTCCACCAGGCGCTTTGCCTTCTCCAGGGCGAGGTTGGCCACCCGGAGGTGTTCGTCGGCCGGCCGGTCGAAAGTGGAAGCGATGATCTCGCCGTCCACGGAACGGGCCATGTCCGTCACCTCTTCAGGCCGCTCGTCGATGAGCAGGACCATGAGGATGATGTCCGGGTAGTTCACCGTGACCGCGTTGGCTATCTTCTTCAGCAGGGTGGTCTTTCCCGCCTTGGGGGGCGACACGAGCAACGCCCTCTGTCCCTTTCCTATGGGAGCGAAAAGGTCCACGAGGCGGGTGGAAATCTCCCTGGGGTCTGTCTCCAGGGAAAGCTTCTCGTCAGGAAAAATGGGGGTGATGGCGCTGAAGTGAGGCCGTCGTCTCGCTGCCTCGGGATCGGAGAAATTCACCATCTCCACCCGGAGCAGGGCCTCATAATGCTCGGAATCCCTCGGCGGACGGACCAGGCCCCAGATGACGTCGCCGTTCCGGAGGCCGAACCGGCGGATCTGGGAGGCGGACACGTACACGTCATGGTCGCTGGGAAGCAGTCCCTTCGGTCTCAGGAAACCGTACCCTTCCTGCAGGATCTCGAGGGTTCCGCCGCCGAACCTGTAATTCAGCTCCTCGGCCTGGGCCTTGAGGATGGCGATGATAAGATCGTCCTTGCGGAGGGAGGAAAAACCTGAAAGGCCGAGCTCTTTCGCTATTTTGCGAAGCTCGGGGTTCAGGAGGGCGGCAAGCTGCCCGAAGGTGTACCTCGGTTTCGGGGCGGGCTTGAGCGTCGTTTCCGCTTCCGTCTCCTGTTCGGAGGAAACCGCCGGATTGTCCTGTTCGACCGTCTCCGCTTCCTGCCCGTTCAATTCGTTTTCGAGTATGGTGTCAGACATGACGGAAACTACCGGTTCCCCGGCCCCGGAGGACTCTGGAATACTGCGCGGGAAATGGAAAGAATGGAAAACACGAAATAAAGCATCCCCTTCCTGAAACCCCCGTCCCGGACTCCGGCACCCAGTGCCCGGAAAGACCGGAACGCGGAAAAAATGAAAAAAGCGGCAAAGCTCACTCGGAAATTACAAAGGGCACATCCGAAAAAACCCTGTCATACATTGAAATGCGAACTGAATACGAACCCTTGGGAAGAGGGGAGCCGTCTTCGAGAAGAAGGCAATATGCCTTGGCCCCGTCGCCGGGCGTCAGCCTGAGCACTTCGGAATGAATCGGCCGCCCCCGGTAGTACCATCGGACCCGAACCCCGTCTCCTCCGGAAGCCCGGGAATAATCGAACCAGAGGCACAACTGCCTGGCACCGTAGCTGAACACCGATCCCGCACCGAGAGGCTGCATCCGGTCGTCCACTTCGTCACACATGAGGACGTTGTGAATCTCGAAGGACCCCGCAGCCTTGTTTGAACGCACAGCCCAAAAAGAGAAAAACAGCAGCAAAATAATAACACAGGACATCAGAAGAAGAAAAAATCTTCCGTTCCTCGACATTATACCCACCGCCCCCGAAAAAACACAAGTGCAAAGAGAAAAAGAAGGCGCCTTTATCCGGAACGGCCGCGAAAACCAGTCCAGAAAAACGAAAAAACCGCGCCGCCTGGATCTTCCCCGAAGCACTCTACCACGAATATCATGTATAAGGCAAGAAGGAGCGGGTTTCAGCGAGGGAGGATTCTCCCCTGCTGTCATCCTGAGCGGAGCGAAGGATCTCGGTCTTTCCTTTGCCTGTCTTCCCGAGCGAATGCGAGGATCTGCCTTTGAAGTTTCTTTTTTTGCGATCAATCAGAGTCAAAAGCGAGATCCTTCGGGCGGTGAAGCACACCCTCAGGATGACAGCGTGGCGGTTCGCGCATCCCCGAAGGGGAGGGATCTCGGTCTTGCCCTTGCCTGTCATCCTGAGCGAACGCGAGGGATCTCGGTCTTGCCTTTGCTGTCATCCTGAGGAGCGCAGCGACGAAGGATCTCGGGGTTGGATGGGACCATAATCAAAAACGAGATCCTTCGTCGCAAAAAACGCTCCTCAGGATGACAAAAACAGATCTTCGCGCTGCTCGGGACGATTGCAACACCCCGAATAATCAAAAAGGAGGCATCATCCCATGAACGCAACACTCTCGAAAAAAGTCGCCCTTCGG
>VSSQ01000427.1_pt1 | contig 29623 bp, 26 predicted proteins | sample 4763081 | NCBI WGS metagenome assembly VSSQ01 (sample SAMN12137344, study PRJNA551015) | bioreactor metagenome | isolation source: SDC9 anaerobic chlorinated ethene degrading culture | place: USA: Knoxville, Tennesee | collected 2015-01-01
CCTTGCCCACCCTAATATTGTAGGCCATCACACGCAGCGTGTCGTTACCCGCCGCCGGGCCGCTTACCGCACCCGCTGCAGCCACCTGCCCCTGCGCCCACACCGGGCACAACAAAAGCAACGATATAAGAATCTTAATCATGATGTAAAGGTAGGGAAAAACTATAACTGCTGTTCTGTAAGTGTAATAATTTCACTTTTTTTATATAGGTCCGCTAATGTCCCCGATTTAATTCGAAACTGACTTCTTCTTTTAACCCTTGGTCTGTAAGACAAATTTTCTACTTTTATACCAGGGTCATAATAAATAACACCCTTAGCCATTTGTGATAGAAATAATTGGAAATCAGTACCTGTTCCTAAGATCACTCTGTTGCCAAATTTATATTGCTGCTCTCCTTCTTTTACAGATAATGAAGGTACATAACAAGCCTTATTATGTTTTCTGTTCCAGTGCAATAACAATGATGAATAATCCCATGATGCTGCAATAATACCAGATTCATTTAACAACATAATTTGTCCTGTGGAATTTCTGATTTTACCGCTCTCAATATCATAACCTGATAATACAAGTTTTAATTGTGTTGTCGGATGAATCTCACCGACTCTGTGAATACCCCCAAAATTCATTCTGTCGGGCCTTCCATTTTTATCAGGATATCCAAATCTTTTTATAAACTCCTCTGGTCCTTCTGATTTATAAACTCCTCCCGTTGGCTCGGGTGTCATTAAAGTAATGACAGAAGAATTAAACCTGTCAAAATTTATCACACCGAATTGCTTTATTTCCCATCCTTTGTAATCAGGTTCAGAATAACCGTTTGGTGTTATGCCAAGTTCAGCCTCTAAAGTATAACCTCCGCAATTTGATGAATTACAAGGCAAAATCTGGCCATCATGATAAGCCTTTTAGAAACAATCCAATTAAGCTTGTGAATGCGGTATAATTCAGCTAATAATGACTTACGGCTATCATCCCTATCATTGAGATTTAAAACCATAAAAACCCCGTGAATTTCCAAATTGCTCATTGAACTAATTTCTGTGGCAATTTCTGATTCAGGGTGCGCTACATAACCTAACACCTTGCCGTATTTACCTACTGAGAGTACTAAAACCCGTCCTTCTAATCTTTTTGACATTAATTCTGAAGGCGCATTATAGCAACCCTTTAAAAAGCCTGAAAACCTCACTTCCGGATATTTTGGATAAAGTATCAGTTGGCTATTAGCTGCTTCAGACAGCCCTCCGTTTTCATCCAACCAGTAGTAATTAAGACTTGCTTTAAATCTTTCTCTTTTCCAGTCCCCTGCTTCTTCAGTTTTAATTTCATGAACAGGTAAAATATTGAGAATATCAAAGCTGCCCCCCAGATAAACCTGATTTTTGGAGTTGTCATTAGGAGAAAGAATTTTTATATATAATGTTTGACCTCCGTTATCGGCAAATGCTTTTTTTAAATTAGTCAGATTCATAGCTAGTTTCGATTGTTTTAACAACTTGCAATGCTACAGCATGCATTAACGGCACAACAACGGAATTCCCAAATTGTCTGTATGCCTGATTATCTGAAACAGGGGTAATAAACTGTTCCGGGAATCCCTGCAATCGTGAACATTCTTTTGGAGTCAATCTTCTGGGATTTGAATTCTTCTGTGGAATTAAAATTTCTGAGCCATCTTTATAATACCTTGCACTTAAAGTACGGCTTATACCCCCGACATCAGTTAAACCATAACCAAAACCATTTCCTTTTGCCTTGTGCTTTTGAGCATAATCCTGCAAATAAGACCATAATTTATCTGACAAAGTATATTTTGATTGAGGATTCTTTTCTAAAATATCTTTTAATGACAGTTTGCCTGCCGGGTACTCCGGAAAATTAAAAACCTCCTTTTTATTGAATATCTTTTTTGCAAAGCCTACTATTACAATCCTTTCTCGATGTTGAGGCACGTAAAACTTTCCATCCATAACCTTATAATAAACAGAATATCCAAGTTTCTCTAATGTACTGCTGATAACTTCAAATGTTTTACCCTTGTCGTGCGAGACAAGATTTTTAACATTTTCCAGCATAAATGCTTTGGGTTTCTTTTCTTTTAAAATTCTTGCAATATCAAAAAATAAAGTCCCTTGCGTTTCATCCAGAAAGCCATGTTTCCGGCCTAAGCTGTTTTTTTTTGAGACCCCTGCTATTGAAAAAGGTTGGCAAGGGAACCCCGCTAAAAGGACATCATGATCAGGTATACATTTTTCATTTATCTTAGTAATGTCCCCAAAAGGCACTTCTCCGAAGTTAGCTTCATACGTTATTTTTGCAAACCGGTCATATTCTGACGAAAAAACGCACTTTCCCCCGGCCTGCTGATATGCCAGTCTTAATCCGCCAATCCCCGCAAACAAATCAATAAAGGTAAATTTTGGATTTTCAGGAGCCGGAAAGGGGATATCCCATTTAAAGCCTATAAGATCCTCTTTACAAAAACCGTTATTATTCAGATATGACACGGCAGGTTCTTCAAAATAAGAAGCTGCCGGATCACAAATATTGTACAGGTAATGAGTCAATAATGCCATCTCATTGTCACTATCGTTTACCGGATCAATTTTGAATCTTTCTTTGAATTGCTTGTATTGCAACATAATTTCCTTTCTTCTAAAATATCTGTAACACGTCTGACACAAAGTTCCGGATTTTTTTTAATATCATCACCCCAAAATCGCAAAACATACCAACCATTTTCTAAAAGAGTGTTATTGACAATCTTATCCCTCTCAATATTCTTTTCAATTTTTCTTATCCAGAAATTTGTATTGGTTTTAATAGAAAATTTCTTGATCGACCAGTCTTTCCCATGAAAAAACTCACTGTCGCAAAAAATAGCTACCTTCATTTTTCTAAATGTAAAATCCGGTCTTCCGATTATTAACGGATCATTTTTTCTGTATCTGTAACCTTTTGCCCACATCGCCCTTCCTAATATTTGTTCAATCTTAGTATTACGGCTTTTGATTGCCTGCATATTCTTTCTTCTTTGTTCCTGATTATGTACATCCATAATTGTAAAAATCAAAAAAATATTGTGTCTGATATTTTCAAATATTAAATATTCGGTTTTTCGGAAAGCAACTTCCTCTTAAGCCGGTAGAAATGGTTCGGAGTACGGAGGGGTCACAATCATCCCGGAATGGGGGTCAACATCGCGGTTCTTCGTCACATTTGGTGCAAAATCAACTGATAAAATTACGACAGAAAAAGCATTAATAAATATCTAATAATCAGAGAAATAAGTGCAATAAAGTTAGCATAATTAAATCATTTTTATTAACGTTAAAGTTCTGACTTCTAAAGGATTAAAGATGTTTAAAAATGCTAACTCAATCAAAAGTAGTAATTTTTCAATTAATAAACGGTCTCTACAATGTTTTTTCGGAATTCCAGGTGTAGTTTTTTATGATTCTAGTGTCACAGATGACTCAATAATTCTATTTGCTCGTTTAAGAGCTAAATTTGCCCGATGTCCTTGTTGTGGCAAATCAAGCAGAAGAGTACATTCTAATTATAGGCGCCACTTAAAAGTCTTACCGTCAACTGGATGTAGAGTTCACATAGTTTTGTGTGTGAGAAAATTCAGGTGTTATAACGAAAAGTGTAAACAAAGTATTTTTGCTGAACAGCATTTATCATTAACTCAAAAATACTCCCGAAGAACCAGTCGAACAGATGAATACTTAAAGAAGCTCCTGGTTGAGGTTTCTTCTCAAAAAGGAGAGTATATAACTCATATCTCTTCTGTTAAACAAAGCTGCTCTACATGTTTAAGAATAGTAAAATCAATCCAAATACCGGATGAAAAAACCTTACTACAATAGGCATTGACGATTGGGCATATCGTAAGGGATTGTCTTATGGGACAATTATTGTAAATGCTGTAGACCACAGGCCTGTAGAACTTCTCAAAAGTAGGATAAAAGAGGATGTTATTGAATGGCTCAAAGACCATGATTCCGTAATGCACGTAACTAGAGATAGAGCAAGTAGTTATTCCAGTGCTATATCTATCGCTGCTCCCAAAGCTATACAGATAGCCGATAAATTTCATATAATTAAAAACTTAGGAGATCATATCACTGACGAAATCCGACAACAGTATCAAACAATAAAAAGTGGCTTTATATCTCAAAATAAAAAAACTGTCCAGAATGTTAGTCCAGAAATTACTGCCACTAAACAAGTTATAGAAAATCAAGAGGGATATGTTGTTAAAAACGTGGTTAAAAAGATTGCACCAAGGAAAGAGGCTTTATTTAATGAAGTACACAGACTTAAAGATGCGAGTTTCTCTCAACGAAATATCGCCAAAACGCTCGGTATACATCGCACAACAGTGAGAAACTATTGTGGCATGAAAAACTTATTACCAAGGAGATCTTCTCATAATAATAACTATGAAGATTTTATTAATGTTATTTACGAATGTTGTGACAAGGGAATTAGTATAAAAAATATTTTCATAATTATTGAACGACAAGGGTTTAATGGGAAACTAACTGCATTTTATGAGTGGTTTAACATGTACATTGATAATTACAGATATAAAGGAATACATACTATAGAACAATGTAAGCTTGCAGCAGACCCAACAGTAGTTCAATTTAACCTTATGTCACCTAACAGGCTTGCCATACATGTAACAAATCCGTTATGGGGTATTTCAAAGAATACTGGGGAATGCAGTAAATCTCATATACTTGCGGAACAAATTATTAGTTCTTCTAGTTTATTAAAAGAGATGCGTAACGCATATATGTCATTCAGAGAGGTTCTTTACGGTGATGATGACTCTCTTTTGTCGGTTTGGATTTCAGAATATAATTCCACCACCATAAAAAGGCTTAAGAGATTCATAAATGGTCTAAACCATGATATAGATGCAGTAAGAAATGCTATTAAATTCAAATGGACCAATGGGCTAGTAGAGGGTCATGTAAATAGACTGAAAAACAAAAAGAGAGAAATGTATGGGCGTGCTGGTTTTGAACTCTTAAGAAGAAAGGTGATACTCTCGAAAACCGGTTAAAGCATCACCAAATGTGACGAAGAACCGGTAGCCGCCGAAACAAAGGCATACAGGAAAATCCCCGTTATTACCAATTTCGTAGATGAAAACGGTGTGGATATGATGAAGGAAATGATTAAGGTGAATTGCGACCAAATCAAAGCCGACGTGAAAGAGATTGTCGTCGTAGAGTTGCAACGCTTGAAGGATGACCCGGAATTGTGTAAGTTGCTACCGAAGGAGGATGAATAGAAAAACAGCATGTTTTAAGCCGGGCATTTTGTTCGGCTTTTTTGATTTACTAAAATGTTGATAACTAAAAGTCTATTTGTACTAAACAATCCAATACAAATCATTATATTTGCAAAATACATCAAAAATTTGACTGATGAAACAGATAAATAGGTTAAAAGTAGCATTGGTAGAGCAGAATAAGACTGGAAAATGGTTGGCGGAAATATTAGGAAAGAATGAAGCAACTGTTTCCCGTTGGTGTTCAAATGTATCGCAACCATCGCTTGAAACATTGGTGGAAATTGCCAATGCGTTGAAAGTGGACGTGAAAGATTTGCTTGTTTCAACAAAAAAGTAAGATTCTGCATAAGTAAGAATTATGAGATATTTCGATTGGAACATTGCTATCGGCAACTATTTTTTCAATTACGAAAAAGCGGGAAAAAGTGTACATCTTTTTATTTCGCCATCTGAAATTGGAGAAATAGGAATCAACCGATTCGGATTTGCGTCGGAAGAAGATGCTATAATAGACTATTACAATGCTCTTTCTACAGGTTATGCTGGATTTGTAAAAACAGATTCAATTATAAAGAAAGCCGAAATCCTTTTTGCCCTGTGGAATGAAAGAAAGGCCGGAATATTTAAGTGGAATAAAACAGATTTACAAATAGATAGCTCATATATAACAGACCAGTCAACCCAAATTACTTATCCTTTCTATTTGGCAATGTTGACAATCTTAATTATGCCATTAACAGGCTATGATGAGGATTTTAGAGCTAATGCCTATTATCCAAGATTGAATAAATTTCTAAGAGATAACAGCTTGGATAATGGGAATATTGGTGCAGCGGATTTTGGAATCATAGACAAATTATGGGATGATTTATGTTCATGGTCAACTACCATCTACAAAACAGACATAGGGATATTTAGTGTTGGACACTTTGGAAACCGCAATTGGATACATGTTGGAAAAGTTTTTGCCCAATGTGTACTGACACCCTCTGATATCAAAAATCTCCCTAAGCTTTTTTCTTTGGCGGGATTTATGCCTGACACTAACATCCCTATAGGGATTATGAAAAATGCCTTGCTGAAAAATGGTGCAGAAATTGGGTTTTCTAGAAATGCTATCAAAATATTGAAGGACGGGGATAGCGACCTGCAAAGTGTAATTATCAATATTGCAAAAGGGGAACATTATAAATGGAAGGGAAATGTCGAACGGAAGCAAGGTGAAAAAGTAGATGAAAAAGAGGCATGGGTTCACGCCCGTTTATTTTCGTCATTTACAATTGATAAGGTAAATGAAAAAATTGAGCATTGTTACTTTGTTTATTCTACTAATGATTTTCCAGACAATCTTGCATATAATAATTTGTCAATCAAATCATTATCTAATGGATTTTCATATCCTATCCGGGCGAATTTCAACCCCTCTTTGGCATTTCAAGACAAGTATAATAAGTGGAAAAGCATGCCGGTTTTAGATGATATTATTTTGTACCGTAATAATGTAAACGGAGTACCAAATGATTATTGGTTACAAACAGATAAATTATATCCAACATCTAAAATGTATTTGCTTTGCAGTGACTTAAAGAAAGAATCGATAATACAATGGGGAAACTTGGCTTTTTCCAACGGAAATTTCAGGGAAGCAGATTTGGATGGAATTCCCCAAGGGTATACTTTATACAGTATTTCAAATCCGCAAGAAGGTCACCCAGATGAGACAGTCCTACAATTACAGACACATTTGGAAATACAATTTATTGGAGGCCTCAAAGTAAAGAATAGAATTTTTCTTAACTACTATTTACCAAAGATAAAGATTGAAGGCATTGGAGAAACGGCAAAAACATATGCCCAATTAATTCAATCCGACATTAGAATTTACTTGATTAAATCGGCTCCATTTGGAGAAGAATGGTCGTTCCCAGAAAAAATGCCATTTGATGAAGACTTTGTCGTAAAAGTAGAAGGTGTTGAGGCATTAGAAACATACCCACATCAAATTGTGTCAAGTTATATTGAAATAGCTGACATGGAAGACCGTAATCATCCCATCAGGAATAATTATGATGAGATTACACAAAGTGTATCCGAATCTTATGTTATAGGAAATAATGCTCAAATGCCCAACCTTTCACAACAAGCTGGCGACTTACATGAATTTTTAGGATGTCAACAAGTTTCCATGCCTTATTCGCAGGAACAGTTTGATTACAATCACAGCAAGGGAAATATTCTTTTGTACTATCTTTCTCTTATAGAACAGTGCAATACACAGACCTTTGGATTTGCTTTTGACACTGTTTTTACTTCCGAAAACATGTTTGACAATCTAAATAAATCCAGTTTAAGAACAGTAAAAAGGTATGCTTTGATTTATTTAGATTACTTAGGGTACATTGATTTTGACTATGTGCAACAACAAGTCGTCATCAATAAACCCCAGCTAATGCTAATTCCCGACAAAACAGAAATACGGGCATGTTTGATTGGAGCAAGAAGTGAGGTGTTTGTAAATAGGTTATTTGAATACGCAAAACAGGAGTTCATAAATATAAGCATACTTAGGCAAGATGACTTTTTTGAAAGTTATCTTATTCCTGATACAATTGTTCTTACGCCACAAAATCGACAGAATGCCGCAGCGGGATTAAGTGTATTGGAAAAACTTGCACAGCACTTTGGAATTGGGTTTGGCTTTATCGAAAAGCCATATCGCCAACCCAAGATAATCCAATGGGGATTACGAAATTTTTCTGCTGATTTAAATGGATATCGTAATAATATGTCCGAAAGAAGACGTACAGAAGAAACTGACTATCCATATAAACGCGATACCTTTTCTGTGAATACATTAAAATTCGAACGCTCAGAAGAAAATGAGCCGTTAGATAAGGAGTTATCCTTGGTACAGTACAATATACGTTACGAATGGTTGTACCGGTTCTGGAATAATGGAATCTGTTATGATGTTGATAGAAGCTGGGGGCAATTTTTATTGCTTTCTGGATGTAAGAAGGACGTTATTTATTATGACGATGAACATAAGATATTAGGAGCCCCTTCGCATGTTCATTTGCCAAAATTTATAGCCAAATCGCTTATTTTATTAAGTGGCAGTATCCCGTCTTTTCAAAGCATCCATATAAATGGGAATTACATTTCATATCAGTTATATAAGAATGTGCCTAAAACATTTGCAGAGAATTTATTTAGAAAATTAGAACAGTCCGTACAATCATATAAATTTCGAGAAATATGAGAAATCCAATCCATTCATTTGATACGATAAAAGACAACTTCATACGGTATATTGAGACCGCATTTGGAACCCGTTTTGATAAATTAGAAGAAGAAAGGAGGAAGTTGTTAGATACAGATAAAGTGCTGTATCGCGAACCTTGGATGGAACCACTTCCAGACTACTTATCCAGTGGTAAGATAATAGACGACCTTATCCCGGAAGATGTTAGTGAGAGCATGACATCTTTTCAGTTAGCAATATTCAAAGAAATAGTAAAATGTGGGTTATTCCCCGCAAATATTCCCCTTTATGACCATCAAGCCCGTATGCTAATGGAGGCGATGGGAGGCAAACATTGTATTATAACGTCCGGGACTGGTTCCGGAAAAACCGAATCATTCTTATTTCCCCTCTTTGCCCAACTCTCTAAAGAAATGCCTTCGTGGGGTACGCCATCCATAAAAGATGATTTATGTGATAACTGGTGGAATGAAGATTTGCAATCCAATGAAATAGTTGATAGCAATACTTTTGCACTGAAAGATTCATGTCAGCAACGCTCGCATGACCGGCGCCCGTCTGGGGTAAGGGCTTTAATCCTTTATCCGATGAATGCTTTGGTAGAAGACCAGCTAACAAGGTTGCGTAAAGCGTTGGATTCTGATGATGCACGGGAATGGTTCCGTAATAACTTACAAGATAATCGTATCTATTTTGGACGTTACAATAGTAATACTCCGGTATCAGGTGAATTAAAAGTTAAAAAAGAAAATGGAACATACTCAATTAACAACTATAAAATAGAGGCTTTAAGAAAAGAACTAGGAATAGTTGAAGAAGATGCCAATAGGGTTAAGGAATATATAGCAGAAAAATTGGGCACAGGAGAAATTTCCCTATCTGAAGCAAAAGACCTTACTGCATTCTTTCCAAGAGTGGACGGAGCAGAAATGCGTACCCGGTTCGACATACAAGTTGCCCCGCCGGATATTCTCATTACGAATTATTCTATGCTAAGCATTATGCTAATGAGAGACATTGATAGTGGCATATTTGATAAAACAAAGGAATGGTTAGAGTGTAATGATACTTATTCTTGTGATTTAAGACCGGAAGAAAAGGAACAAGAAAAGAAAAACCGGATTTTCCATTTGATTGTGGACGAACTGCACTTATATAGAGGGACACAAGGTACAGAAGTAGCCTATTTGTTGAAGCTGGTTTTGGATAGATTAGGCTTATATCCAGGACATCCCCAACTTAGGATTTTAGCATCCAGTGCTTCACTGGTAGCCGACGAAAGCGAAGATGGACAAAAAAGTATCTCTTTTATCCAAGATTTTTTCGGAGTTGCGAATGCGAAACATGATTTTAAAATTGTTGATGGCAGAAATAATTATGTAGAAAGCTTACCCCTCGATACCCCTTTTTTACCCGACAGTCCATTTGTGCAAATCTATGAGGCATATAATAATATCAATGATAATATAAATAGCCAAGAGTTTCTAGAGCAATGCCAAGATGCAGGGCAGAAACTTGCTGGATTTGCCAACCTTGAAATCCCGTCCGTCGTTCATCCTGTTGAATCATTTCTCCGCATTTTGCTATCTCCTGAACTCTTATTACGTGAACGGTTATATCAAGCATGTAGGATTGAGGGAAAAGAACGTGCGGTTTGTTCACTACGGGCTAATGGCGATAATGAAAATATCCACATCCTTTCAGAATCTATCTTTGGACAAATTGGAGAACCCAGAAAAGCATTGGGAGGATTGTTAATTGCAAGGTCTTTATTTGATGAACCGGCATGGCGGAATATCGAAAATGAATTAACAGAGAGGAAACTTCCACGCTTCCGTTTTCATTATTTTTTACGCAACATAGAAGGACTATGGGTATCAGTGAAAGCCGATGATGTGGACGAAGAATTTAAAGATGATGAACGGACTGTTGGTCGCCTTGCTTCTATCCCCAATATAAAAAGTCCAGAAGGACACCGGATTCTGGAATTATTGTATTGCGATAATTGTGGTACTACATTTCTGGGAGGAAGCCGTTTGAAGGTAGATAATGAAACTGTGGAACTACTCCCATTAAGTCCAAACATTGAGGGAATTCCCGAAAAAACACCTCATAAACTTTTGGAACGGCGTACATATCAGGAGTATGCCGTATTCTGGCCGCAAGGCAAACAAGAGTTTGTGCCACATGAACGCCCAAATGGATATTGGCGACAGGCTACAGTTGAGGGAGCAAATCAAGGAGATTATCGGGCATCATGGGTTGAAGCATCTCTGAATATATATTCTGGCGACATAAAGGAAAGCCTTTTAAAGGCCAACGAAGAACCGGGCGATTGGATAAAAGGGCGTTGTTTTAAAATTGTAAATGAAAATAGCAACATGGATGTTGCATTCTTGACAGATATAAACAACCAATCCATTAATACGCATAAAGCGACCCCTTGTGTTTGCCCAGCTTGCGGTATTAATCATCAAAAATATAACCAGAACAGCAAGAAAAATAAAATAAGCCCAATTAGAGGGTTCCGTACTGGTTTTGCAAAAACATCCCAAATGTTTGCGAAGGAATTGATGTATCAATTGCCCGCAGGGGAGAAAGAAAGGAAATTAGTTGTATTTTCAGACAGCAGGGAAGATGCAGCACAAGTGGCCAATGGCATTGAAAGGAACCATTTTACGGACGTACTAAGAGAACTCCTCATAAAGGAACTTAATATTAAATTGATATTGAGAAGTCAAATCTTGGATGCCTTTGAAACAAAGAATTCATCCGGGATAGAACAATTCCGTTGTGCCACAACGGTAGAAGAACATGAAGTTTTTGATGATGTAGAAGAAATATTTGATGATGCTCAATATTCTGGAAATAACCAAAACAGGATATTAAGGAGGCAAAAAGCCCAAAAGAAAATAGAAGAAATTAAAACAAGGGTTTTTAAAGTTTACGATTTAGTGGATGAAGTCAATTCTACTAATCTTGCGCCTTTAGTCCGCCAAATAGTTTCGTTGGGAATGAATCCGGGAGGAAATGACATAAAACTTCAAAAAGCCCTTAAAAATGATGGCTCAACAGTCCGGTGGTATGAAGTGATAGATTTCACAAATCCGCCAACATGGTTAGATACAGGCGATAGCTTTATACAGGATATAAAAGATGGGGCATTTTCTAAATTGGCAAATATGTTTTTTGCAACATTGTTCTATTCTTTTGAGGGTTCAGGTTTAGGCTATGTAACCATTAACCCTCCAATAGAAAAGTTGAACTATCATGCAGGACAGGCTGGCCTATCACCCGTTGTATTTAGAAATACAGTGGATGCTGTCATCAGGACTTTAGGGGATAAATACAAACACAATTATGCGCTTGAAGATGGCGACTCTCATGATTTAACTGACTATACAAAATTTCCGGCAGCAGTAAGAAAATATGTTCGTGCAGTTGCCGATAAAAATGCTGTTGGAGAAAATCAGTTGGGACAAAGTATTTATAACATATTAGCAGATACAGAACATGGTTGTTTGCAAGCACGGGACGGATTAGTAATACAGAAATTATATATAAAAGCTGCTTTACCCACCGACCCTGTCTGGATAAGTAAAAATGGCAGCCGTCCGCATCTTCATCCGGCAGGAGGTATATGTACTTATTCGCGGACGAATTTGAATGTGAATCCAGATACTACCTGTGAAGAAATTTGGAAGAAAAACTATTTAGCCTATACAGCGGCCTACGAGCAGCGTAATCCAATCCGCTTGCATTGCGAAGAATTAACCGGACAAACTGATGACCAGTTTGAACGGCAACGCCATTTCAGAAATATCATATTACAAAATGAAGGTATTCCACAGGTAAAGCAAATAGATTTGCTAAGCGTGACCACAACATTGGAAGTTGGTGTTGACATTGGGGCGTTACAAGCCGTTATGCTTGCCAATATGCCTCCGCAAAGATTCAACTACCAACAACGGGTTGGCCGGGCAGGACGGCGTGGACAAGCATATTCTGTCATACTCACATTCTGTCGTGGACGAAGCCATGATGAATTTTATTTTGCCAACCCACAACGGATAACTGGTGACAATCCGCCTACACCTTTCTTAACTATGAAACAAGAAAGGATATACAAACGCCTTTTATCAAAAGAAATTTTGCGGCAAGCTTATAAAAATATCCGTGTAAATGAATTCAATGATGAAGAAAAATCAAGTATCCACGGTGAGTTTGGTAAAACAAATAATTGGAACACATATAGGCAAGGTGTAGTGAGTTGGATAAATTCTAACCATGAAGAAATCAAACAAATTGTCACATGCCTGCTAAGTGATGGACTGAGGGATAAACGGGAGGAATTTATTGATTGGGTTATCAACCCGGATAAGTTCATGAAGCGGTTGGATGAGATAATTTGTAATCCTGAAATCCCCACAGATGATATATCACAAAAATTCGCGGAAGGGGGAATACTTCCGATGTTTGGGATGCCAACAGGTGTAAAATACCTATATCATGGGATTGGGCGTAACAATACTATTCTAGCAATTGACAGGCCGGAATCTATGGCAATTTACGAATTCTCGCCGGGAATGCAAAAGACAAAGGACAAAGCAATATATCAATCTATTGGTTTTACTAGTGAGTTCATTAAACAGACCGGATACCGGAATGACGAAACAATTACTAATTCAAACCACAATGATGATAAAAATCCTTTCTATTTAAACCGCTGGATGTCCAGATGCAAAAAATGTGGATATAATCAAACTTTTTCAATGGATGAAGAACCTACGGATACAGCATGTCCGAATTGCGGCAATACAGACTTGTTGACATTCAGCCAATTCTTAATTAAGTCTCCTCGCGCGTATAGAACTAATCTTTTAGAAGGCTTTGATACACGCGATGAAGCCGATATGGTAACAAACCGGCCTCCTATATATGCAGACCAATCAGTAACAGATGACCGGCATATTGAGGATAAATCACTTGGGAACGTAAAACTTACAATTTCTGATAAAGATGTAACTTGGCGGGTTAATACTAATGGGGATAAGCTATATAAGGGGAGATATTACCATGTGAGAAATTATAATCCTTTATTAAAAAAACCTTTTGAGTTTGACAAACAATGGATAATGGACGGTTTAGAAACGCCGGTAAATCCATCTAATGATTTTACTTATGTTCCAAGCCAACCGCAGGACGAAAATCCATTAGCATTAGCTATTTACAAAAAAACGGAAATGTTTAAAGTTTCGCCAAGAAGTGTTCCTGAAGGATTGAATTTAGATATGTTCAGTTTTTCAAGGCAATCTCTTGGAGTACGTTCCGGGTTTTATTCAGCAGCATTTTTACTGCAAAGGGTGTTGGCCGATAGGTTGGATGTTGACCCTACCGAAATAGAAATTGCAGACATTACAAAATGCACTATTAATGAAAATGGGATAGAAAAGAACGTAGCAGAAATAATTCTGACTGATGAATTGGCTAATGGTTCTGGCTTTGTTAGGAGTCTTTATAATGATTTCGAAGCTATTCTGTCGGAAACGCTTCAGCCCTCAAATGGCGAAAGTTATTTGGGTAAAATACATAGCCAATCCCATCAAGAAAAATGTCTGGATGCATGTTATGACTGTTTGAAGATATTCAGGAACATGAATTGGCACAGCTTGCTCGACTGGCGGTTAGGGTTAAGCATGATAAGATTATTCCATAACCCTCTTTATAAAGCTGGTGCTGATGGCGAATTCAACCTATATGTAGAACTAAAAGATTGGTTACAATTTGCTGGGAAGTTACGGGATTCATTCATTGAAAGTTTCTCTAATTTTGGTAAAACACCGGAAGAACGGGAAGAATATAAGTGCAATTTCAATGGACTGCCTGCAATAAAATACGGACGGAGAAAAAGAAAAGTTATTTTAATCGTCCATCCATTTTGGGACATCGAAAATTTGGCAGAAGATGCATGGTACACACAATGCTTTGCAGATGCGCAAAATTATGTTATTGGACAAGGTGGAGACCCAAATTCTGACATTGAAACATTGGATACATTCAACTTGCATCGCCGGATAGGATGGTGTTATGAAAAGATAATGAAGTAAAATATGCAACCTTTATCGAGTTCAATAACATATAAGCCATTAAGCCGCATTGCACCCAGTCATTTTTATGCAATGGTGCAATGTCCCTATAAAATTGTTTTAGCAGAAGCATTTGAAAGGCATCCGTTAATACCATTATCTGCTAATGCTTACATCGGCTCTGTGTTTCATAAGCTAATGGAAAAAATAGTGAAAAGGCAAGTGACAGAAGATGATTTTAATGAGATATGGGAAAATGAAATAAAATCAAAGGAGGATGTATTACGCCAAGAAGGAATTATCTTTTGTATCCCATTGAAAAGTCATGTTCAGAATATTGGTTTAAAAAAGATTCTTATAAAGAACCAAATAAAAGCCAACCAAAATCTTCCTGTCGATAAGAGTAAGAATGTAGAATATTTTTCAGAAAAATGGTTGCAAAATGAAGATGGGACAGTTGGCGGAATGGCTGATTTAATAACTAAATATGGAGGTACAGTTAGCATTTCAGATTTTAAAACAGGAAAACTGACTTATAATATGGTTGATGAAAGCGGGGAAGTAGTTTCTTTGGTAAAAGAAGAATACGAGTACCAGTTGAAATTATATGCCCAATTATATTTCATCAATTATAAGACCTATCCTGACCATTTGTATCTTGTTGACATGAATAAGAATTCTATTGAGGTCGATTTTATCCATGAGGAATGTTTGAATTTATATAAGCAAGCAATAGCCCTATATGAGAAGGTAAATATCGATATCAAGAAAAAAGATTTCTCTATGTTAGCAAATTGCTCAACAGCCAGCTGTAAATACTGCCTGTACAGACCTGCATGTGATTCCTACCATACATGGCTATCTTCAAATAAATCAACAAATGATGTCTATGGAGTATTAACCAATATGAAAAAATTCCTGAATGGTAACATTAATATCTGTGTGCAGGCGGATGGGAATAATTTCACAATATCAGGAATCAGCAGTCTGTTTGAAGACCTTCTTGCTAAGAATAAAAACAAAGTAATTGGGTTGTATGGGTTGAGGAAAAACGGAGAAAATAATTTTAGCATAGCCTCTTGCTCATGTATTAAAGAGCAAGAGGCTATGAATATTTATACACTATATGCAAATTAAATTGAACAATAATATAACGTCTATTCCTGTCCTGTCTTTTTTTACGGGAGGAGGATTTATGGACATGGGTTTTATGCAAGCTGGATTTGATGTCGTTTGGACAAATGAGATAGAACCGGCTTTTGCTGAATTCTATAGGCAAGGCATTACATCTTGGAAAAGAAAGCAAAAACTGTTATCTAAAGAGCAGGAATGTTCCATCTCAAATACAAATTCAATAAAAGAAATCACATTAGATACGATTGTCTCGGAGGCATTTGGAAGCGAAATTCCTGATTTATTTGGAGTAATCGGAGGCCCCCCTTGCCAAGATTTTAGTATAAATGGGAATCTTGAAGGATTTAAAGGGGAAAGAGGCTCATTGACTGACACATATTTATGTAAGATATTAGAACTTAATCCGTCTTTTTTTGTGATGGAAAACGTCACTGGATTAATCCGGGTAAAGAAAAGTGCAAAACATTTTCTTGAACTGTTAGACGTAATGTCGGAAGACTATCTGATAGATTGGGAAATATTAAATAGTTTAGAATATGGAGTTCCCCAATCCCGTGAACGGATTTTTGTTGTTGGATTGAATAGAAAACATTTTGATTTAAGTTCTATACAAGTTGACCTAAGAGGTAAATGGTTCCCTTTTCATGAGAAGCAAAAATACATTAACCCCCACAAACAGTACAAATGGCCTGCGGCTATTGCATTTGGCAAGAAAGATATAGAAAAACCTCAAGATATACCATTACAGCTTTGTTTAGAATCATGTCTTGTACCTAAAGATAAAGAGCCCATTATTGCTAATGCCGGTGAATATTTTAATTTGCTGGGCGATAAAAGGCGGTTCAGCGCAATACAAGAAGGAGAGACAAACCGTCCCTCATTTAAACGTCTACATCGTTATAAATATAGCCCAACAGCTTGTTACGGGAATAATGAAGTTCATTTGCACCCATACCAACATAGGCGCTTGTCTGTCAGGGAAGCACTTCGTATCCAAGGTGTAGATGATTCCTATGTTTTGACGACGCCGAATATCCTTTCTAAAAAATTCAAAATGATAGGTAATGGAGTGCCGGTTCCATTAGCAAAGGCAGTGGCAGAAACATTGAAAGATTTTTTAAAAAACTTAAAGCAAAACGGATTGAATGGAAAATAATCCGGCAGCATACCTATTGCAAATCTTGAATTCTGAGAAAAAAAGATTATTTGACGGAGTCAATAAACAAGACATCGGATTATTTCTATTTGAACTCATTCGTACGTTGGATTTTTTCAAACTAAAATACCAGCATTCCCCAGACGATGAATTATTAGTGAAATTAAATGAGTTGTATCACTTTGGCTGGAATACATTATTTACTTTATTTTTTAAAGAATCCTATTTGCAAGAACCTGTTCCTCTAATACAATCAGAAAGCGATATAAGAGAATGGTCTGATTCTTTTCTTCAGTATGCAGGGAGAATGGGATTGGCGCATCAATTTATTGATTATGAAAAAGCAGGATTAGGTGTGCTTTTAAAAAATACAGATACGAATTTTACGTTTCAATATGCAAGTTGCAGGTTGGGACTTGGGGAGTTTTACGAGAAACTTAGTTATGGATTCTTGTATGAGCTTAAAGGGAAATTTATTGAATCGGAATTTCTCAAGCATATTAGTGGTTATGACGCGATAAAACAAAACTTGAAGTTACATTTAAGGGAGCCTTTGGGTGGATGGGCAATAAACTATATTCCCACGCCAGAAATAGATGACTTTTATAGCCGCTTGGGTTATTTTTTTCTCGTCCAAGAACAGGATTACGATGATTTTGCAGCAATAGATTCATTTGGAGGCATTCAATATAAATGTTATTTAGATTTCATTCAGGAACAGATAGGTATTGTGATTAAACATACCGATTTTTGTTTTGCATTGGTTAATGAAAATCCGAAAATCAATTTACGTGATATCTTGACTTTTGTTCAATCTGAATCTCATTATGTAAAAACATACTCAAATTGGCTAGATGTGTCAGAAGAAGAATTAAAGCAAATTATGTCTTGTGTTTGTATTGATTTTGAAAATAGTTCCTATCATCTAAATATGATAGCACCACCATTGCCACCAATGATAAAATTATCAAATTCCCAGATAATACGTTCAAGTGCTGGTTTTAAACATAAGCCATGCTTGTTTTTGCAACATGAATTAAAAAGAAAATTTCCTGCTGATTATTTCAAAGCCGTCAATAACAGGGAAGAGCGATTTAGAAATGAATTATATTCTTTAATTACAGGTGGCTTATCAGACAGATTATTGACAATTCAAAGAAGTATAGAAATCAAAAATTCTTCATATAAGACAGATATTGATGCTGCAATTTTTGACAAAAAGACAAAAACGCTTGCTTTATTTCAATTAAAGTGGCAAGATAGCTTTGGAAATTCGATGAATGAAAGGCGCAGTCGAATAAGCAACCTATACTCTAAGTCTAAAGAATGGATTGACAAAATAATAGAATGGACTAGACAATACCCTAGTAAAACCATCCTAAATTCATTGGGGTTTAATAAATTAGCGTCAGATGAAAGAGAAGTAGAAGAAATTTATCTTTTTGTCATTGCCAGGAATCATATTCATTTTACAGGAGTAGAGTTAGACGTACGGGCATCATGGGCTTCATGGCATCAATTGATAGAAGTTTCTGGACGAGTTAAGACGCACATGGATAATCCATTAAAAAAACTATATGTGGGTATTAGAGCAACATATCCAGAATTGAGAAGCAATTTTGATAAAAAACCACATTTAGCTGATTATGAAATAAATTTCTCTAAGTATAAAATACAGGTTAAAATTCCCGAAAATTAATATTTTATTTAAGTTTCGCAAGTAAAAAACCAACTAAAATTTTTGCATAAAAAAAGGCATAGGGAGCATCTGTAATTCACAGATTATTAGTATATTTAAGTGTCAAACAAAAAATACTATAAGCCCTATGCCAATACTCAAAAATAGCACGATTTTGTCAGATATCAGCATATTCTTCAAAAAGAATGATTCAAACAGCGCACTTTTTACCATCATGGAAATGCTCAAAGGAATAAATATGTCAGAAAAGACCCTTTTTGGTCGGGAGAGCAAATGCAACAATAAATACTCGTTGTTGCAGGTGTGGATATGATTTGCTTTGAGATAATCAACGTATCCCTTACAAGTATACTTCATCTGCCAGAATTGCCCCCCTACTCAATGGAGACTTGAAAGCAAACAAAGCAGCCTCAATCTGATGTGGATTTAGATCAACTTTTGCCTCAGTAAGTACTCCTGTGAATTTTTCCTCATCACTGGAATTCCTCTTGCGAGTTAAAGCCCATGCTAGATATTTCTCTTGATGCGGACTTAACATTCGGTATAAAAATGTTTCAAATTATCTTAAGCTTGTAACAAATATACGATTTTTTTAATTTCACAATCGTATATTTTTTAATTAAGTGACTTAATATTACTAACTTTACGTTGTATTTATTAAAACAGTATATTTGGGAGGGCACATTATGATTCGTAATTTAATCTCAAGACTGCTTCGGCTAGAACCTACTGAACAAGTAGAAAAAAAAATTCAAACTTTAATGGATTTTCATCAAAAAGAGTTATTGGGCTATAAATTACAGATAGAAAATCAAAATTTAGAAATTACCCTTCTAAACGAGCAGTTAGAATCATTAAAGTCTCAAATTATTGATCCGAATTTAATCCAGAAAAAAGACATTATAATTGATGAACTACGCAACACAATTGCCCTTTTTGAAGAGATGTTAGCAGATGACAATTTTGCCAGCAACGAACAAAGAAAAAAATACTACGAGACTAAAGAAAAAAAGCATTATACTCCTTCTACTACTCCAGACCCAGCTCTTACACCGAACAAAAATCAGATTATTCATACCATTAAAGAAATACCTAAACCAAAACCTGTTTCTTTAAAAGAGTCATATTCGTTTATTCCAAAAAGAAACGAACCTATAAAGAGGATTCAGAATTCTGTCATATTATCAATTATTGAAAAACTAGCTAAAATAAATTTAACAGTAGAATACGCTGATGATCAATTTGTTTTAGTAAGACAAAATGGGAGTAAAGTTCCATTAAAGGAAAGATTTACACATATTGAAATATACGAAGATGGAGCACTCATATTAACTGACACAAATGGCAATCATGCTGCCTTTTGCTTAAATACAGGCAAGCGGCTAAGTAAATCGTCCCAAGATAAATCAGTTGTTATTTCGGATATTGAAAACATTAACCATTACGCCGAACTATTTGATCAATTAAACACAAACAAACAAAATGGTAAAGAGTCCCCACATAAACGAATACTTCTTCTTAGCATTATTGACTCTATTGACAAGGGGCAAATCATTTCTCCAGAAATTGAACTTACTCCAGCACTTGAAAGTACCTACAACGATATATGGGAACTCCATTTAAAAGGCGAAACTTACTATAAACCAAATATCAAAGTTCCATTTACATACATGGCATCAGAACCATTTTGGCACCAAACCAATGATCCAAAAGATCAAACCTCCCCAAACATTGCTATTATTGACACAGCCCTATTCAAATTACTCCAAGATGAAAAAAGCCGAACATATCTCACATTGAGGCTTGAGCAGCGACTTGAAGTAAACTAAAACGTAAACATAAGGGGGAAGCGGCAACGCTGTCCAATAAATTTTTGGTTCAATAAAATAAATAGAATACCTGTTCACAAAAGCTGCTTGTATGCTTTCAAATACTTTCGTAGTCTAGCCACATCGTTATCACTTATTTCCATTAACCTGCGGATATCCATATTATCGGTTAGATCATTTAGCTTAACAGTCTTAGCCAACGGATTTAATGAGACTCTGGAAATAAATTGATCATAAGGTTCATCCTCTGACAATTTTGTCAAACAAACCAGGGCATTTAAAACCGTTTCAGAAAAACCCTCTGCCCTTAGCATTTCAATTGTCCATGCAGAATCTTCGATAACATCGTGCAAAACACCAACGATTTTTTCATCAACACTCTTACCGACAGACATAACCCTAATAGGGTGTTCAATATAATCTGCACCAGCTTTATCAAATTGGCCGGCATGCGCCTCAACAGCAATAGCAACAGCTCTGCCTAAGGATCCTTTATAAGTTTTGGCAATCTCCATATTATTAGATATTATACCTTATCACAGATGCAGCTCCCCTCTTCTTAATATGCTTAATCGATTTATTAATGTACTTATTACGTATTTTATCTGGTGCAACTTTTCCGTTAAATCCATATCCGATTTTTGTTTGTCCGAACTTTGCAGATCTGCTAGTGTAACCTCTTTCTTTCTCGTACCAATGATCTACTTCAAAAACCTCTACAATAAGCCCTCTGAATTCACTTAATACATATTTAATTTGATCTTTTTTTCTTGCATCAATAGACCAAGTCTCTTTCGTTGAGTCGTAAATCGATTGACTCTCGTTACCTCTTTTATATTTTTTGTTGATATTAATTATAACGAAATCACTCTCTATAGACATTAATGGTTCTGCATTATACAATCGTTTTATTTCTTCTGAAGTCATCAGCCCTCTATTAAAAGAGTTATGTCCAGACACCTCATTAGTCAATTCACAGCCTTGGTAGTTCATAATATCAATTAAAGCCGCCTCCACTTCAAAGGCATTTCTCTCTGTCAAACCATGTCTTACGATGTAGTGCTTAACCTTCTGGTTTCTATCTATAATATTGCGAATTGTACTGTATTTGACATTTTCGTTATCCACATCTTTTAATGAGCAATTTAAGTGATCAAAAACTCTATTCCCCCGACCCTTCCCAATATAAAACGGTTTATTGTTGAATGGGTCAACAAGCATGTATACGTAATAACATAGTGCTTGGATTGTTTTTTCGTCAAATGAATTCATAATAAATAAGATTTTTCTAGCTGCTCATTTGAAATAGCAACAAGCAAATTATCGAGTTGCCTGGTTGTTAGATCAACACCATACTTTTCTTTTATCTCACAACCTATAGCAAGACATTTATAATAGAAAATTGCGTATTCCTCATCAACGTTAGCATCTTTTATACGTAATTTAATGTCCTTTAATGAACCATCAAACAGTTGATTGATCGCAGAGACTGCCCTTGAATCATATATAAAGAATAAGGATGGTAGGTGGAAATGCAAATATTTTGAACAAAAAGACCTCTTTTCTAAGAGGGTCATCTCTTTTGTCAATTGAGTCAGACATGCATGTAGTGACAATGCTTTCATGGTTACATCAGTAGAATCTAGCTCACATATATTACTTACACCCTGTGACAAACATTTTAATTCTGCAAGTTTTGAGTCGAGTTCAGAGGCTTTGAAGCCTTCGTAGACTTTCCCGGTATAAAACACATCATTGGGTTCCTCTGCATTTTTTCGCCGCTCAATTGCAGCTGCATAAGATCTTCCTATAAGCCAAACTTTTGCTAAAATATTTTCAATTTTTTGATGATCAAAATTATCTCTGCATAAACTATACAAAGTTTCATTCCCAAGATCCCAGACACTTGATAATGATTTCTCAATTAACTCTTTAGATATTATCAGTTTCATATTATAGTATTTAATCGGTTTTACTTGCAAAAAATGAGCAGATAAGCATATTACATTTATTATAGTCATCAATATCAAATTCTAACAAATTGAAATTATAGCTAGATGTCAAGTGGTTTTCACCGCTTACTCTTTTTATATAATCAAGGTAATTATTAGATTTGACTGGTATTGGGAATAAAACAAAGGCAACTATACCTTTTGAGTTTGAGTCAAGACTTTTTAGCTTATCAACATCAGCACTTATAGAGTCAATGTTCTTGGTAATGGGTCTAATAGAGTTATTAATCCCTTCTATCCTCCAGTTTGTGTTAGGTGTTTTCAGTTCCACGTAATACATTATATCATCTTTGCAAAAAGAAATATCAGCCCTGATATTGCTAGCCCTATTAGATGGAATCTTCAATTCCACACCAACGTCTTTATAACCATCCTCTGCAAGGTAATGTGCTAATTCAAATTTCAACCACCCTTCAAACTTAGCTCTCTGCCTCAGCGGAATCTTTAATAATCCTTGGTTTTGTTCAAGAATCTTGCAAATAGCGTCTTTAATATATGTATCCATAAATAAGCACTTCTTTTAAAGTTAACAAACAATACTATTCTCTCTTAAGAAACCGCATAATATCAATGCAATATCGTTCTAAAAACCTGGATGATTGAATCCGTGTTTCATTTTCCCTGACATAGTTTTTGGAAATATTCCTTTGCATATTTACGGGCGTTAAATGTGTCAAACTCTACGTCTCCCTCAATAAATGGTTCTTCGCCAAACATAATGTACTCGCCATATAAATCATCAGCTGTGGCTCCTGGCTTGTATCCCACGGATGTTTCCACTACCTTTTTACATGCTGCGATGGCCTCTTCAAGGATATCATACTCGCCTTGCTTGTAACGCTCACTTTCGTCCATATAATGAAAATTGTCATCTACCCATACAGTAAATCTTTTGCTTGCCTTTTTCTTTCGCTTGCTGTTTGATATCAACTGTGCCTCCATAATTGTTAGTTTGAAGTATTATTACAGCAAATTTACACGCTCAATTTGACAACTTGTGTCACAGCAATTGCAGGTGTCGGACCCCCTGTGAGTGTCGGACCCCCTGTTCAATTTCGTTCAACTCCTTTATTCATGGGGATTTTGACAATACCAAGCCACACTCTTGGTGCAACTTTAACCTGAACGATCAGCACCGTGGCTCTTTACCACAGCACCTTCAGGTGGTTTATTCGCATCTCGTTAATTTTATTGGCGCTCATGATTTCCGCTTCGCTCCAGTTGATGCCCCCTCCTGTAAGACGAAATCGGTGGGTCAACTTACAACTGTTTCCACCATCTTAATTACAGCATGCAGAACGTTCTTTTAACGATGTTCTGCTTCTTGGCACACTGTGACCAGTTTGGGCGAAAGGAACCGAGATTTTATCATACGATACTGCGCCCCACTGCGGGCCGACCCGCACACCTAACACATTCAGACCATATTGGTTACACCCCTTGTTACCACCCGTTATTCTCTTTTATCTTCTTTAAATATATCTTCTAATGTCTCTTTATGTTTTGTGTATTTGTACAGGTTTCGTTCTTTCAATATCGAGCCGAGAAGCAAGTCGTTTTTCTCCTTTTCTGGACCTCCTTCTTTGTTCAAGCAAATTAAATGTGATAAAAGTGCCTCATAGTACTTGTCAAGGTAGTAGCTTTTGTAGCTTTGAATTCCTTTATCCTTAACAATATTCATTTCAAAGTCTGTAAAATATAAGTCGGTGTATTGATAATATGCTTGTCCATTGAATTTAGGAAACTTCTTAATGTTATCAAATGCTTTGCTTGTATTAGGTGGTTTCACTACATTCATAAAGCCCCAAATAGTCTTTCCGCATAAATCTATACATCGCAAAAACATAATTCCTTTTTCAGTATCGTCTTTAAAATTATAATCTTTCATAATAAAATTTGTTTTAGAAAGATTAAACGGTTGATTTTTATTTCCAACTGCTGTAAAAAGCATTCCATAATAGTTATCAACTAATTCATAGTTAGGGATATCTGTATTTGATAAGCTATCAATTAGTTTGTTGTTGTCAATTTGGTTTTCATTTCTTAAGTTGAGATTGATTGCTCTAATAATGTAAATCTGCTTTAATATTTGGTCGTCTAGTCGTGATAGATAGGTTTTTGTCAGCAGTTTATTTTTAGTTGTTATTGTCTGAATGATAAAATATGTCGTTGTCCTTAAGTTTGTTGGAACGTCAGCTGTTAAATCTTTTAAAATATCTTTTGTCGGTTCGTTACGGAACATAAAGTCCTTATATGCTTTACCGAGTTCAATCAATTTTTGATTTTCTGTTACTTGTCCGAAAGTCAATAATGTCAGGCAGGTTGCTAAAAGTGTTAATGTAGTTTTTTTCATTGTCTGTATTTATTAATATGTCATTTTATAATGGGTGGTAACGGTTGGCAATATGGCAAGTGGCGGTTTGCGGGCTTCGTCATTATCCACTGTTATAAACCTTGATGCGGGGCAGAACGGTTCAAATAGCCACAAAACCCGCCTTTTGCTATATTGCGTGTTGTGGCGCGTTTCTTTATTCTGTCATGTTGAGTAATCCTCATATTTTGTCATGAACCATTTACCTTCAATCCGTTCAAAAGTGAATTGTGCATTTATTCCATTCTCTACGCCATTAATAATCAAAATTCGATAGTCTGTATCTTTAAAATTTCGATGGGAGTCATAATATAAGATTGCAATACTATCACAGTCATAATAAAATCTTGAAAACTTCCATTGTTCTTGATTCCAATTTTCCTTAACTTCATTGTAGTCATTATCAAGAAAAGTCATATCCAATGGGAAATTAATCCTTTGTGTTTGAAATATCGAATCCTTACAAAATTCACCCAGAAATGAAATGAAATCTTCGTTATTTTGGTCAACGGAGTCCTGCTTAATCTCAATTTTTAATAAAAACCATTGTTCATTTTCCATTTTAAAATAATAGTTTTTACTTATTTTGGATTCTGTCTTAATCCATGAAAAAACCCTTTCATTTGATTCCTTATTCACTTTTCTTCCATTGGAAATATCAGTAATAGCCTCTAAACCAGAATACAAATGGTCATTAATCCATGCATCTTCTTTAATTAAAGATTCTGTCTTTAAATCAACATACTTAAGAGGAAATTTTATCCTTGATTTCTGAAAGTCAGGGTTAAAACCAAAATGAAGAATGAAATCATTAAAATCTAAATCAGATTCAATGATATGCTCAACTATTGCTTCTTGATCTATTGGCTCGGAGTCAACTTTTTTTGAATTAGTCCGACTTGAACAACTAAAAAGCAAAATCACTGAAATTATTCCTATGTATCTCATTGTCTGTTATTTTTAATGCGCCATAACTTGATTATCCATGTACAAAAGGTACTCTAAGCATCCCAAATTCCCATAGCTAACCACACTTGTTATGTGAGTTTATTTATCCCTACAAGCTCCACGTAAATTTATAAAATTAACAAACAGACTCCAACCACTTGGCTGCAAATATATTTCGGCAACAAACATCTGCATATGTATAAAAAATCAAATTTCCCTTTGCTGGCAAAGCATTCAGCCTCTGCATATAACTCTGCAGATACCAAAAAAATAAAAGGATGTGACACAAAATGTTCACACCCTTTTAATGGAAGATTGAATTCTATTGAGTTAAATATCCCAATCCTGGATACGCCAAATTCCTTTTTTGTAGGGAACTTTAATTATAATGTTTGGATTGAGCGATTTCAATTCCTTGATAAACTCCTGTTCCCTTACTGGAGATATCAATGCATACGAAAAGATGGATCCTCCAATAAGGTCAATACGTAGTCTCTTGAGTGAAGCGGCAGGAGAAGAGAGAGGATTGTAAGAACGTTTTACCGAAGAAATATATGAAATCTCTATACTCCCGCAAGAAAACATCCACACTTTTATGTAAATCTTATTGTCAGAAATGATGTAGCGTATTCCGCTTAATAAAAACATGATAAACACAAACACCCCGCCTATGGTCACCAGCCCGGGGGTTATGGAGTGTTTGACCATGGGGATAACTGCTGGAATCAATACTCCCAAAATGAAACCAACGAGCAATACACTGATGCGTGATCTGTATACTTTTTTCATTCCTTCTTTTACTTTCATCTCTCGGATAAATTAACAACTCATTGACTATGTGCCACTTGCGGCTTTTCGGTCATTTCCAAGCAGTTACGCATTCCTTCTGCCTGCCGTTCATACCCAACAATGAGCAAAACCAACAAAGCAAGAATACCTGCAATCAAACTAACAATAGAAATATTTGATGCTATTGCATATGTAGAGAACTCGGTGGCAAACACTAGTGAAGGCAAACTGCCTGGGATGTAGTTCAACATATACTTCAGGCTAGGCACTACGTGCCACATAAAGTCCTATTTATTATGTAGTAGGTTTTTATTTACATTTTTCCAAATAAGTTGCTATCCTTTCCTTTTGAAATCCCTTACTAATTCCCAGATTAAAAAATTTACAAGCATTTTCGAAATCTCCTATTTCATAATATATTTCACCTTTAGTAATTATAGCAACTAAATAATCGGGGTCAATTTCTAAAGATTTATTTATGTCAATAATTGCTTTGTCATATTCTTTCATTTTTAAATACAAGTCTGCCCTATTATTATACAGTATAGCTTCATTCGGATGATTTGCAATTAATATATTAAAGTCAATTAAGGCTTCTGAAAATTCACCTTGAATTTTCTTAATATTCGCTAGGTTTGATGCAGCACCATAATCGTCAGGATATTTTGAAAGTAATTTTTCGAAAAAGGTTCTTGCTGTTACAAAGTCTCCTTGTTTTACATATATCATTCCCAAATCAAGAAGTGCTGTTTGGTTAAATGGTTCTATTTCAAGTGCTGTTTTATAATCCTTTAATGCTTTATTAGTTTCTTTCAGTTCAGAATAAAGTTTTGCTCTATTTGTGTATGCTAGTGCAAATTTGTCATACAGTTTTATTGATTTATTATACGAATTTAGCGATTCCTTTTGCTTCCCTAAATTTCTTTGAAAAGTCCCTAAATTAGACCAATAAATATAGTTGCTTTCATATTTTGAATCCAAGTCGATAATTTGCTTTGTAATTTTTTCAGCATTAACAATATCTCCTGAATCAGAATAAGCTTTTGCTTGTTCAATTAATTGTTCTCTTGTCTGTCCATTTGCAATTACAAATAGAAATCCAAATGTCAATGATAAAATTACTTTCTTCATATTTTCTGTTTTTAAATGCTACACAACTGGTCCCAATCTGTCCGGAATTACAACGCAACAAACCTTTGGTAAGTACCCGGTGGGTTATAACGGACGTGGGTTCGGCTTGGCCACCGTAACTTACAGCGGCAGCATACTAAAATGTGGCTGAGCTGTACCTTGTGTTATAACCCGCCACCACCTTCTTCTATATGTTTATCCGCCTTTGGAACACGGTTTTGTACCTATAAAGTTATAATTTTTTCTGCTTGCCGTAATTATCTGATAAACTTTTGTTGTCCATCAAAGGCAGAGGTCTCTTAAAACCCCAGTAAATACTAATATTTCTGCATTGCAAAACCTGTAACAAAGGCCGGCAGTAAATCTATTTATTAATTATCCCCTGCAACACAATCAATTTGTCTGGCCCCTTAGCCTGGTCCCGATCTGTCCGGAATTACAAAGCAACAAACCTTTGGTAATTACCCGGTGGGTTATAACGGTCGAGTGTATGTGCCGTAAGGGATTGCGGAGCAGTTTCCTGTCCACCGACACAAATATTTGAGCGGGCTACAACGCTTGAATACCCACTGAAACCCTTATGGCATATACACTTTGTTGTGCGTTCGTTTTTTATTTTAGTCAAACACATTAATTTCTATTTTATCTACTATTCCTTTGTAATACTCATAATCGCCCTCTGGCAAATGCCAAACAATTTTAACTTTTTCGTTAATTTTTAATTTGCCCTGCTTTTTATAACTTTCTACAATAGCCGAAAACTTAACTTTCTTATAAGTGTTTTTGCCAGTTGAATAATATCGGTCAAATGTTTCAAAATGTGTAAACAATCCCTCTTTGTTAAAGTAGAATATTCCTGTAACTTTAATACCATTATCTTCTAGTGTGCCTCGAACAGAATAATCATCAATATGTTCCCATTTTACATTATCCAACAATAGATAACCCGGAATAAACATAAATTCACAGAATGTCGTTATCAGTGCTGATTGTGCTGCTTCTTTACTGTTATCGAAAACTACTTTTATCAGATTCAGAAGTTTTCCGTTCATTTCTCCATAACCATCACGATATACGTCTCTAGCTGCAACGGGCATAGAGGAAAATTTCATATATGCCACTCTTCCTATTGGCTTCACAGAATTGAATTGTGTTGTCTGAAGTTTTCCCCAGTCTTTGTCAGGAGACATTTTTAGCCAACTCTCAGTCCAATAAACATTAGCATTAACAGGAATAGGCGTATTTATGTATCCACAAACCCGAAGATATTTTTTCAAAGGTTCTGGTAAGTCCTTTATTAATTCTTCGGTAAATATTTCAGTCGTATAGCCTTTATTTCTTTCAAGAAATTCAGATTTATCCTTGATAAAAACTCTTTTCATACTGGTGCAACTTGTAAAATTAGCAATACTGATAATACTGGTATAATCTTCATTATTTTCATTTCAAATCACTTTTGTTAATTAGTTTGTTGTCTTTTAAAATGACGCACAACTTGTTTATACATGTAAAAAAGGTGCTCTTATCATTCCTATTCCCGGGGCTAACCACACTTATATGTGAGTTTATTCAGCCCAGCAAACTCATCGTAAATATATATTATTTACAAATAATCTGCAAGCAGTTGGCTGCAAATATTTTCCGGCAATAAACCTCTGCATATATATAAAAAATCAAATTTCCCTTTGCTGGCAAAGCATTCAGCCTCTGCAAATAACTCTGCAGGTACCAAAAAAAATAAAAGGATGTGACACAAAATATTCACACCCTTTTCCTGGAAAGTTGAATTCTATAGAGTTAAATATCCCAATCCTGGATACGCCAAGTTCCTTTTTTGTCGGGAACATTAATCACAATGTTTGGATTGAGCGATTTCAATTCC
>VSSQ01000429.1_pt1 | contig 29540 bp, 30 predicted proteins | sample 4763081 | NCBI WGS metagenome assembly VSSQ01 (sample SAMN12137344, study PRJNA551015) | bioreactor metagenome | isolation source: SDC9 anaerobic chlorinated ethene degrading culture | place: USA: Knoxville, Tennesee | collected 2015-01-01
GGCAGGTTGCTGCCTTTTGCAGTGAAATAGTGACATTCTGCAATACTCAGCGGGTAGGACAGAAAGGGATATTTGTTGCGGTTGTTTTTCAGGTAGGATGCCACAAAGAAAGTCTGTAATCCTTCTTCGGTCAGGCATTTAATAATGAGCCCGTTGTCGCCGTATTTCACGGTATGAAGCACGATGCACCGGACAACAGCTATCATCAGTGGTAAAACATCAGTTTGGTTGATTTTGTAACCGATCCGTCGTCGTTGGTGACAAAAATCAGATACACCCCTGTGGCAGGGCGGTCTCCGCTCATATCGAGGCAGTTCCAGATTGCCTGTCCGCCCATGGCACGCGTTTTATAGATCAGTGTTCCGTAAATATCCGTAATTGTCACCCATCCATTGTCGATCAGTCCTGATATCGATACATAACCGTTGAAGTCGCTCATTACCGGATTGGGAAAAACAAGCACCGAATCAAGTGAAGTTTTGGGCTCGGTGGCCGTGCCACGGAATGAAATAATTCCTTTCGATGTCGCAAAAAACACTTCCCCCGATTCAGGTACAATGGCTATTCCATTGATTTCATCTGACAGCAGCGGGGAATCGGATAATGTGAAATGATAAATTTCTTCAGTGCCATCTTCGCTGACAAGGAACACCCCGGCTTTTTCCGTTCCGATCCACTTACGGTTGGCACCATCCACGGCAATGCACTTCACTTTTTCAGATTCAAGCAGAGGCTGAACATATCCGTCTACGTCGACGAGTATCTGCTGGGCATCGAAATCGCCCCCCTCAAAAATATTTGTCGGATTATATATGACGGCAATCCCGGCATCGGTTCCCAGCCAGATCTCATTGTCCTTGTCAACGGCCACACATTGGACCCCCATGCTTGGCAGAGCCCCCAATCCTTCTGCCGTGGTGAGTTTCCGGCTCTGGTCGTCAGAAGTGATATCTATCGTGTTATTGTCGTTGAAAACAAAAAGACCTTCCGACCTTGGCAAAGCGATCCATTTGTAGCCATTCTGATCAATGACTGCACTGGTGCCGGAGCTGAATGAATATGGCGACAAATTGAATGTTTTAAACTGTCCGTCTGCTTTGCGCACTGTAAGAAACCTGCTGTTCCCGGTAGTAGTGATCCACAGGTTACCGTCTGAATCGAATTTCAGTCCGGCAACATCAATCATGTTGGGAGAAAGACTTACCGGAGAAATAGTGCTGTTTGTAGTATTGTAGACTTCATGAATCTGATTGTCCAGAAATTCAACCAGACCTTTCCCATATGATCCTGCAAAGATATGACCCGGATTTGATGGATCCGTCTGAACCGACACAAGGTCAAAAAGTGAGTCCATCCCTGGCTCTACATAGCCATAAACAGAACTCCAGGTTCCATTGCTGAATACTGACACTTCACCATGACGAAACAAATTACCCCAGGATTCATCATAGCCTCCGGTTACGGTTGAGATTGCCTGCCCGTTTGCAGCAATTGTAAAAGCATTGGCAGAAAATGGTCCGGCCGGACGAATTATTTCAGTCCCCCAGATATTCCATGTTTTCACTAAACCATAGTTCTGATCGCCAATATAAAGATAATCACCGGTACCTGTATATTCAGCACTATTTGGCATTGGAACAAGATTGTTGTAAAGATAAACAGTTCCTTCAGAATTCATGGCAGCATCAAATATCTGCACAAAATTGTATCCGCACATCAGCAGTTTTCCGTTCGAAACATTCATCCCACGGGTTTCTACCCCAGTGTAGGTGGTGAATTTCTGCCAGTTGCCGTTTTCGTAGATATAGGTTGTGTCATCATCATATGCGCTTAGCTTCAGGCAGGCAAAAAGTTTCCCGCTGAAGGCTTCTATCATTTCAAAATCACCATCGGAAACCGGTGTGTCCATTTTACTCCAGTTGCCGAAATATGCAAGATTCGGGCTGTTGAGAGATGCTTTGAAAATCCCTTCATCGGACGAAGCAAAAACAGTGTCGTTTAGAAATTCCACATCCCTCACATTCACCTGAGCTCCATCTGCACCGATGTAATAGGTGTCTTTGATCTCCTTCTTCTGAAGATCGATGATCACAATGCCAAAACCACAGCTGAGCCATGCATATCGTCCGTCGACTGTTATATTGTTTATTGTTTTGTTGCCGGGAATATTTTTCCTTTTGATGTCAGGAATATTGTAAACACTGCTGTCAGGAAGAATCAAATCAATATTGGCATTGGAATATGATATCACCAGTGTTTTGTAGGAAGCGGAGTATTCAATAGCGGAAATTCCGATATCGCTCAGACCCTGAACTGTGGAAAAACGTTCGACTTGCCATTTTGGAACGTCATAATAAAATAACGAGTATGGGGTTGCGGCATAAATCAGATCGGGGGTGACGGCAACATCGGTTACTGTTGAATATGGAAGGTGATCGCGCCATTCACCAACAGCAACATCCTGTGCTGAAAGTGAACCGGTCAGTATGATCAGAAACAATATCAGATGCAGCGCTTTTCTCATATGAACAAAAGTAATGATTTTTGCTGATTAACTTAAAAAGTGCTTTTTTATTGCTTTGCCTGTTTATGTTTGAGCGACCCGGAACTGGCCAGAAACACTCCTGAAAATATAAGCATGGCTGACACTACTTTGGGCCAAGTAAGCGGCTCATTGCCTGAAACAATACCAATGGCCCCGCTGATGACGGGCTGCATGTAAATATATGCGCCCACCGTTCTGCTGCTCAGGTTCTTTATGCCAAAGACGGTCAGCAGATAGGTCAGAAATGTGGTGCCGGCCACAACGTACACCAAAACCCATATCATTCTTTCTGATAGCTGAATATCCGGTAATCCGGCCAAAGAATTCATGCTGAATGGAAGAAATGCTACCATACCGGTAAAGAAAACCCAGAATACAACACGCATTGGATCATGCCGTGCCATTATGGGTTTGGCCAGAACCAGGTATATACTGTATGCGGTGATGTTGATCAGAATGTAAAGATCGCCCCGCAAATGATCCGAACTCCAGGAAAGCGATTTCCCGTGCAAGGTGAGCCAAATGGCTCCTGAAAACCCAAGTACGATTCCTGCTATCTGCACTGGTGATGATCGCTCCCGTGTGATGAAAAATGCAAGCACAAGAACTACAACAGGACTGATGGTATGAAGCAGCGAGGCTTCGACCGGTGTCGTGAGATTCAGGCCGGTGAAAAACATGAATTGATTAATCGTAACACCGCTTATGCCGCAAAGAATTATCAGAATCCATTCTTTGACCGAGAACCGGCTCTTTTTTGTAAATGGCAGCAACAGCGAAAAGAGCAGGGTGGCCCCGATTGTCCGGAACAAAATGATCTGTGTCGGGTTGAGATAGTCCGGCATCAGGGATTTTGCAATCCAGTAATTGGCGCCGAAAAGGATCCCGGAAATTATCAGCGCGATGTGGGCCAGCCGCGGGGAATTCATGTGGCAAAGATAATCAGTAACTCATTGCTGAAATCCGGTTTTATTTCAGAATGTTTTTTCTGAATCCGGTAAGCAGCTTTTCATCCATCAGCGAAAAGGCGAAACAGCGCTTCCCAGGATCTTTCAGCGATGCTCCGATGTGATACAACCTGCATTTGTCAATAAGCAGAAAGCGGTCGTGAGCAGTTGCTGAAATTTGTGTTTCGACAGTCGGATACTGACTGTTGTGCTTTTCAAGATCAACTTTCAGCTGCGACGAAATTATGCGCAGATGCAAAGAGGCAGATACGCCGGGCTTTCGTTTTGCAAGCAATAGCAGGACAGATGCATCGATGTAGTGATCCCACAGATCAATGCTGGTTTCAGCCGACTCAACAAGCTTACTCACAAACACCCATGCATCAAAGATCTGTCCTTCGAAGAAAATTCCTTGAGCCGGTGTATTCGGGCGGGCTTCAAGTGCGTTGAAGACTTTTTCAAATTTGAGATCGGTTTCAGAAACTGTCTGAAAATGTATTTTAAAACAAAACCAACATTCCATTCACGCAACTCGTGTGATAAAATCCTGCAATCGACGGAGGAGATTAAAGTCATGGAATAGTTGTTTTTGAAAAGTTGGATGTAGTCTCCGATAAATAATTTTGTTGGGCTTAGTCTCCAGACTAAGCCCAGCCTAATATATATATATAAGACTACACCCAACTTTTCCGTGCGCTACACCACAACATTCCGCCGTCCGGAGCCGGAAAAGACCTGAAAAATGTCTTTGCGCAGGACACGGAACCGTTGTGGTTTTGTCGGAAGCTGCATCAGTTCCGACGGTTCCATGACCTCTCTTCTCTCGGACTATGGAATGTCGGAAATTGCTTGTTTTGGCTATTTTTAAACAGTTACTCAGTTTGTTTGAATTCCAGCAGATTGATAAGTTGCAGGACATTGTCATTCGAAGAAATTGATGTACGCATTTCAACAAATGCACTGATGATGAGAATTCGCGCCTGTGAGGCAATATTACTTCGTAAAACGGTTGCAAGCATAGCAACATTGCCACTCCCTCTTCCGTGAATACCCAGGGCAGATATTTGGAGTGTTTGCCTCTACCATTAGCATTTTCGTCATCATCTTGTTTGATTGACTCTCTGTTCTCTATGGTGCCATTTTGGAACCTTAAAGAATTGCTTATGATTTTGGATTCCTGATGGTTTTGAACCAGCGAAATTTCTTTTGCTGCCAACCTGAAAGCAAAACTGACTGGAAACCGGGCAGGATTCCTTTTTACCGCACGATTGATGTATTTGGTTTCAACCTGATACAATTCCGCAAGATCGCGGTCAAGCATCACCTGCACTCCGCGTATTGTGAAAATGCGGTTTTCGATTTCAGAAACCGGTAGTCCGCTGATTGAGCCTTTCATCACGATTGATTTATGCAGCCAGATTCACAGTGAGTTCTGTAGCAATAATATAAATCATGTTCTCTTTTCTTCCGTTGCTGATTTCTGTTTCATGGCTCCGCAAACGGCCTTTGAGCGAAACAAAACTACCGCGCCTGACAAGCTCAACGGTTTTTCTTGCAGCGTATTCCCATGTCACAATGTTGTGCCATACCGTGGTGCGCACCCATTGGCCCTTGCTGTCGCGGAACAGCTGATGTGTGCCGAGCTTGAAACTCGCTTTGAGACGATCTTCGCCGTAGCGCTGAAAAACCGGATCGCTGGCAGCATACCCGCTCAGCTCCACTTTGTTGGAGGGCCATTCCGCTTCTTTCTTTTCTTTTTTTGTGCTTTTGACTTCTTTCATGATCGCTTTTTCCGGCAAAATTATTTGCATCGGAGCAAAACAAACGGTTTTAAACATTTACTTTCGGATATAAGTATTTGTAACCGTTTGTTGTCGGTTAAATCATCCAAAATCAATCAGAAAAACAAATGAAAAAATCCTGATTCCTGACGACTTACTACTTATGCCTGTAGCATGTCGACAGATATCCTATTCATAAACAATCAGAAAAACATCTTCATTGTCGCGCTTCATCAGGTATTTTTCGCGGGCAAATTTTTCAAGACGTTCTTTATTGCTCACAACTTCCAGGTACTTTTGCGTGTCATGATGAATTTCATCAAGATAGAACTGCCGTTCTTTTTTTACTTCATGCAGCTCGCGCCGCAGCGATTGCTGCTGAATGAGATTGTTCTGATCGAAAAAAACCAGCCACACCACAAAGGCAGATGTGGTGATAAAATATTTGTTCTTAATGAGCGACCAGAGCTTTTTGTTCATGATGGATGCAAAAATAAAAAAAACTGTCCGGTCATTTATGCGTCCGGACAGTTTTTATCAAACAGGAAGAGTTAATATCCTTATTTCAGAACAGTGATCCAGTTGTGGGTGTCTGGTTCTTCGCCGTACTGAATTCCGGAAAGCTTCTTATAGAGCGCTGTACTCCACTTGCCGGCTTTTCCGTCTTTGCAGAATTCATATTTCTGACCGGTTTCGAGGTCTTCGATGAGGCCAATGGGTGAAATAACGGCTGCTGTGCCGCAGGCTCCCACTTCTTCGAAGCTTGAAAGTTCATCAAGTGCAACGGGACGTTTTTCCACTTTCAGACCCAGATCTTCGGCCAGTACCTGCAGACTCTTGTTGGTGATCGATGGCAGAATGGAAGAGCTGCTCGGAGTCACGTAGGTGTTGTTTTTGATTCCGAAGAAATTGGCAGCGCCGATTTCATCAATGTATTTCTTTTCGCGGCAGTCGAGGTACATCGGAGAGCCATAGCCGGCTTTGTGTGCTTTCATTACGCCAACGAGGCTGGCAGCGTAGTTTCCGCCGACTTTGATGGTGCCGGTTCCCAGCGGGGCAGCACGGTCGCTGTCTTTGATAATGGCGATTTTAACAGGATTGAAGCCTTCTTTGAAATATGGACCAACCGGAGTGGCAAAAACCACAAACATGTATTCATTGGCGGGCTTCACACCAACTTCGGCGCCCGAGCCAAACAGCAGCGGTCTGATGTAGAGCGATGCACCGGTGCCGTAAGGTGGCAGAAAATCGATGTTTTCAAGCACAGCGGCTTTCACGCATTCGAAAAACAGATCTTCGGGCACTTCGGCCATAAGAATGCCCTGCGCACTGCGGGACAGACGTTTGGCATTTTCGTCCCAGCGGAACAAACGCACATCACCGTCTTTTCCACGGTAGGCTTTCATTCCTTCAAAGGCTTCCTGTCCATAATGCAGTCCGGTGGCAGCAATATGGATATTCATATACTCAGAGTCCGTTATTTCGGGCTTTGACCAGGCGCCGTTTTTGTAATAACACCGGACATTTTTTGCCGTTTTCTGGTATCCAAAAGGCAATTTTGACCATTCTATATTTTCCATAACAGTGTGATATTGTTTGACCGCTAAAGTACATATTTATTTTTATTATGCCGGATGGATGATTATGTCAATGATTGATAGAAAACAGGACGCTTTTTGATAAATTGCATACACATGCTGATTTTCGCTGAAATACTAATCAGACGCGGATAAACGCTGTTATACGCGGAAAGGTTCTACAGCCTTTTATAAACACGATAGCATTTTTTATCAGTATCAATCAGCACCTGATATGGATTAAATCTGCGGGTATCCGCGTACTCCGCGTCAAAAAACAACATATCTGTATTTGTCCGCGTTTATCCTGCCCCTGACAGACGCAATACTGCATATATCAGCGTAACTCCGCGTCAAGAAACAGAACATATCTGTATTTATCCGCGTTTATCTGGCTTTTTACAGACGCAAAACTGCATATATCCGCGTAACTCCGCGTCTAAAAAAACACTTTGCTGCTACCCGCGCCAAAAATATTTTCCCAAAATATTTAGTTTTCAAAATTTCCTCCTATATTTACAATCAGAAAATGTTCCTCTTTGTGAACACTAAAATATCTTCTGTTGATGCCGGATTGAACCAATCCAGGATGAAGCGGAGCCACGTGCGGTCGGTATACCCCGACGAATCGGTTCCCCTTCCGTGGCTCATTTTGCGCACCCGCGCCAAAAAAGAGTCCTGCCTCGCTTCGCAGCTGATACAGAGAGGTTTCGATGCCTGGCTGCCCGAAGTGAAGCGCTTCCGCATCAGGGCCGGCAAGAAGGAATTTTACCCGGCCACCCTCATCCCCGGCTACGTATTTGTCCGCTTGCAGTGCAGTGTTGAACCGGAGAAATTCAACCTGTCAGGCTTTTCGGGAATGCTGCAGCACGATGGTCGCCCGGCCACCCTGCGCCACGAAGACGCCCTGCGGCTCGACCGCATTTGTTCGCTCGACGTAGCTCCCGAAGTGACCACCGATTTCTGCTGCGGACAAAAAGTGACCATCCGGTCAGGTGCTCTCAAAGGACTGAGCGGCACCGTTTCCCGCACCGACGGCCGCCGTTTTCTGGTGGTCGAAAGCGGCATCAACGGCATCATGCTCAAAATTGACATGGCGAGGAATGTGGTGGAGTGAGGGAGGCAGCATATCTGCTTAAAAGTGAGTAATTCTGAAAACAGTGGTACAGAAACCTGCAAAAGCTGGATGAAATAATTTATCAGGAATTTTCAATTACCCCGGTATGACAAAAGAAAACGAAATAAAAATTTTCGAAGACAATAAAGTAAGAGCTTTATGGGATTCCGATCAGGAGAAATGGTATTTTTCCATTATTGATGTAATTGGAATACTTACCGGTAGCCCACGGCCACGAAAATATTGGAACGCTCTAAAAACAAAGCTGAAAGCCGAAGGAAGTGAGTTGTCCCAAGAATTGGGACAACTGAAAATGCCAGCAACTGATGGCAAATTTTATTTAACCGATGTGGCCGATACCCAACAGCTTTTCAGATTGATACAATCCATTCCTTCGCCGAAAGCCGAACCCTTCAAGCTCTGGCTGGCTCAGGTAGCAGCAGAACGACTGGACGAAATGCAGGACCCGGAGCTCAGCATTGACAGGGCATTGCAGCAATATCTGAATCTGGGTTATTCCGAAAACTGGATTAACCAAAGGCTTAAAAGCATTGAGATCCGAAAGGAACTCACCAATGAATGGAAAAAACGGGGACTTAAAGAAGGAGCTCAGTTTGCGGCACTCACCGATATTATCACAAAAGAATGGGCTGATAAAACCACCAGAGAATATAAAATCCTGAAAGGTTTGAAAAAAGAAAACCTGCGCGACAACATGACCAACACCGAATTGATTTTGAACATGCTGGCCGAAGCTTCAACAAAAGACATCTCAGAAGCGGTGGAGCCCAAAGACTTTGAGGAAAGTAAAAATGTGGCGAAGCAGGGTGGTAAAGTGGCCAAAGTGGCAAGAAAGGAACTGGAAGCCAAAACAGGTAAAAAAGTGGTGAGTTCATTAAATGCAAAATCCGCTCGTGCCCTGCCCGATAAAAACAAAAAGAAGAAGTGATTCAACTCACCTCATTCATCCGAAGAAAATAACGGCATCATGCTCAGAATTGACATGGCGAGGAATGTGGTGGAGTGAGAACAAATAACTCTGAAAATCTTTCATTAACCTGAATGGAAAAAGTCATTGTTTGCGAACCCGGCATACATAGGAAAACCGAAGTGGTCTTTCTTGATTTCGGGTATAATGAAACATTGATTGCCGTTTTAAAAAAAACGGGCATGACCATGTGGAGCCAGACGCAGCGCAAATGGTACATTCTTAAGCAGAATTTTGACGCCGGGAAGTTGAAGTCTGTTTTTGCCGGCATTGCCATAATTGATGATTCAAAGCTGAAATTACGCAACAATAATATCAACGACAGCCCTGTCAATGATGAAATCAAAGCCGGACTTGAAAAATTCCGCGAATAGATGCTCCACAAGCGTTACAGCGATCGTACAATTAAAACTTATACTGAAGCTGCGAAAAGTTTCTTAATGTTCATTCACCCGAAACCGGCAGCCGAAGCCAATAACAGCGATATTGTCCGATACGTGAACGATCATATTCTGAAAAACAAGCTTAGCTTTTCGTATCAGAATCAATTGGTAAACGCTTGCAAACTCTATTTCCGCGAAGTGGTTCATTGCCGGCTCGATGTTGATAAGCTTGAACGCCCGCGCCGCGAACACAAACTGCCCAATGTGCTGAGCAAAGAAGAAGTGAAAGCCATTCTCGAAGCGCCCGCCAACAGCAAGCACCGCGCTATGCTCAGTCTCATCTATGCCTGCGGGCTCCGACGCAGCGAATTGCTGAATCTGAAACCGCAGGACATTGATTCGAAGCGTCATTTGCTCATCATCCGCAATGCCAAGGGGCGAAAAGACCGGGTTGTTCCCATTTCAGACAAGCTGATTGAGATGCTGAGGGAATATTATAAAATGTACAAGCCGAAAACATGGTTGTTTGAGGGGCAGAATACAGGTGAGCAGTATTCGGAACAAAGCCTGCAAAGTGTATTGAAACAAGCAGTGGCGAAAAGCAATATCCGGAAACCAGTTACACTCCATTGGCTACGACATTCGTATGCCACACATTTGCTGGAATCAGGTACCGATTTACGGTTTATTCAAGAATTACTCGGACACAAAAGCAGCAAGACCACCGAGATATACACACATGTGACTGAGAAAAGCATTCAAAAAATTAAAAGCCCCTTTGCATATCTATGAAAAATAATTTTGTATTTTTGGAATTGATATGACTGCAATCATACATATCCACCTAAAATGAGAAGTATTGTATGATTTTGTCATACATATAAACAAGTTATGGGCAACCTTAAAAAAGACGACACAACGAACATTGATAACTAACTAAAAAGAAAATATCATGATAAAGCTTAAAAAAGTAGTAATAAACAAATACAAAAGCATCCAAAAAGAACAATCGGTTGACATTGATTCTGCTATCACAACGATTGTTGGGATGAATGAATCTGGGAAGACCTCTTTTCTCACAGCTTTAGCAAAAACAAATTATTTTGTTTCAGATAAGGATTTTGAATTTAATATTATTGAGGATTATCCAAGAAAAGAGTTAATTGATTTTCAAAGTAGCGATGAAGATTGTGAAATTGTTAAATGTGATTATGAAGTCTCCGATGAACTATTAAAGCTTATTGAGGATGAATTAGGTAAAGGAGTTTTTACTATTAAAAACTTCTCATATAGTCATTACTACAAAAAGAAAGCAGCAACATTTTCAGGTTTGACTGCAAACAAAAAGAAATTTTTGGAATTTAAAATTTCAAATTACACATTAACTGGTGAAACTAAAGAAGCAATTCTAAAATGTAATTCTTTAACAGAAATTGCAGCGATAACAGCATTAGAAGGAGATGTTGATTTACCAACATTTAAATCTGAAATAAAAAAAATAATTGATGGTGGATACCAAGAACCTTCATGGACAAATTTATTAGAGTCATATATTGCTAAAAAATGGATTAAATCAAAAATGCCAAAGTTTTGGTATTTTGATGACTATTATCCATTGAGAGGAAAAATAAATATAAACAAGCTTCAAAATGAACCGCCAGCAACAGAAAAAGATAAAACGTCAAAAGCACTTTTCGAACTTGCAAGGATTAAACCAGAGGATATTCTAAATTCCTCTGAAAAAGATTATGAAAAATTTATTGCTTTATTAGAGGCATCTTCAAATAAGATAACTGATGAAATATTTAAATATTGGTCGACCAATAAAAATCTTGATATTGAATTTAAAATCCAAAATACTACCAATCCACAGGGACAACAGGAAAAAACTCTTGATATTAGAGTAAAGAACCAGCGTCATAAAATAACACTTCCACTTGATAGACGAAGTAAAGGGTTTAATTGGTTTTTTTCCTTTATAATTTGGTTTAGTAAAATACAAGCGGACAAATCTTCTGATTACATTTTGCTTCTTGACGAACCAGGTTTAAATTTACATGCTTCTGCTCAGGCAGATTTACTTCGCTTTATTGAAGACCTTTCAAAAAAATATCAAATTGTCTATACGACTCATTCTCCATTTATGGTTGAATCAAATCATTTAGACAGAGTTCGTACTTGTTTAGAGACTGAAGATGGGACTATAATATCAGATTCGATACAAGAAAAAGACCCAAATACATTATTCCCGCTTCAGGCGGCATTAGGTTATGACATTGCTCAGAATCTTTTTGTTTCTAAAAATAACTTACTTGTTGAAGGCCCTGCCGATTTGATTTATTTAACCGTTCTTTCCAGCATACTTGAATCGGAAAAAAGGACATTTTTAAAGGATAATATTACCATTGTCCCTGTTGGTGGATTAGACAAAGTATCAACTTTTATTTCACTTCTTCGTGGTTCTAAATTGAATGTTGCTTGTTTACTTGACACATTTACAGACCAAAAAGGAAAACAAAAAGTGGACGATTTGATAATGTATAAAATCATTAAAGAGAAAAATATTCGCTTTTTTAATGAATTTGCAAATAACGGAAAGACAACTGCTGATATTGAAGACCTTTTCACTAAGGAAGAATATCTAAAGCTTTTTAATGCTGCTTTTGACAAAGAATTTTCGGTTAAGCTCACTGACTTAGACGCAACAGTTGATACCGTGATTAAGCAAATAAATAAAGCAATAAATAAGGACAGATTCAATCATTATAGACCTGCAAATAAATTGAATCAAATAGGTGCCGATAAAAGCTATTTTTCAGCTAAGACATTAGACAATTTTGAAAAAATATTTATTGAGATTAATAAACTGTTTTAGCTCAAATTGAATGAATAAAAAAAGGCAGCCCATAACAAGCGGTCATACGCCATGCGGGTTTTAGAGCAATTTGCAAGTTCATTACCCGCATGCAAGGTTCGTAACGGGTGATAGGTTCGCAGCCACGCAATCCCGCACGTCGCATACCGCCTACCGTGTAGCATGTGAAAGAACTCGATGGAATACGAAAAGCTAAATAATAATTGGAACGCTGACCCGAATTCTCCAGAACCAATTGTATGGATAAACGAAGGAGATTTAGTAGTGGACTTCTTTTTGAATCATTTCGTGTTTGACCACTTTCAAGAAGGAGATAGAGCTAAAATAATTTTTAAAGACTGTTCAAAATACAGCCTCAACTTTTGTAACGATGAAGGTTATTACAGGGGACAATACAGAACCAGTCCCAACGAATTACCGTGGGGTGAATTTTACGAAATAACAAAAGGCTTTGACCATAATTTTCCTGATCCAGTAGAAATTATAAGCGAGACTAAAACCTCTAATCGACACTACCTTTTTTTCTTTCGTGACCATACACTTGAATTGTTGGCTGACAGCTATGAATTCAGGATTTTGGAAGAATCCCAAAATCAATATAGACTAATGCAAATAATTTGGAGAATATGGAGTAAAATTCAAATGGACTCTGATGTTATCAGAGCAGGATATGAAAACTACCAAATAGCTCGTAATAATGTGGAAAATTTGATTAGGAGAATTCGGAAATCAGATTCCAGAATTTGGGATGACCTAGATTTATACTTCGCTCCGACAGGTAGATTTCAAGAATTATCATTAGCCAACGGATGGGAAAATGAATTCCTGCAATTGGCGGATGAATTTGACGATTATAAAAGAAAAAACGCTACACAACACGGTGTATAAGCCATACCCTTCGGGATACGGCTCATACACTAACCGTTACCGCCAAGTGTAAAAAAGGATACTGCAAGACAATAATAACATGAGAAAAGAACTTTTAGATTTAATCAATAATACAATCATATTCAAGTATGATTTGCCACATAAAGGATTGGCTATTGACAAAACAATCTTTTCTACTTGCAATGATAAATGCTATGAAGCAGGAAATCAAAGCGACCTATCGGAGATTATTTACAATTCAATAATTGAATATTCATTTAACGAGTTTGAAATAAACGGCAGTGATTACAATGACCTACTTGACATTGCATTTCAGGAAAGAATAAGATTCAATGATGATGATTCGGACGAAGTGCAATTAAAATATGGCTTCTTTGGAGAAGTAGTCTTGTATGCAATTTTGAAAGTGATTTACGGCGTAGACTCCTTGATTTCCAAAGGGTATTTTTACAGCCCAATTGAAAACTCTGAAGCCAAGGGATATGATTCTTACCATTTAGTCGAGAGCAATTCAAAAATACAACTTTGGTTTGGTGAAACTAAGTTTCACAAAAGCTACACCCAAGCAATAAATGATGTTCTCGGAAAAATATCCATCTCTTTATCAGATGGCTATTTAAGACGTAATTTATTGGCAATAAGACAAAATAAAGACCGCTTAAACATTGCTGGTTCAACAATAGAAAGCATTTTAGACACATGGTCGAAGAATCCGAAAATTGTAATTATTGATGAACTGATTAAATACAACATTGAATTGGTTTATCCAATATTCATTTTGTTTGAAGCGAGCAAAAAAGGTTACGATGAAAGCATAAGGGCAATACCAAAATACATTCAAGCAAATCACCCCGTTCCTACTTTTGGATTATCTGTACCTTATACATTGTATTTTGTTTTGATGCCAATATCAGATGTTAAAGCTGTAAAAACAGAAGTATTATCATGGATAAAATCGAGGAAGCCGCTTCTATCATAGTAAACATCAACAATTACCGTGATGGTCAAATCAAGGATTATGATTTGATTAAATCGGTGTGTTCATACTTTGACAAAATTAAAGACGAAGAAATTTCGGAACATGACAAGAAATTTTTGAAATATATATCCAATATAATTGGGATACCGCACTTTTATGACTTGCTAGGAAAATTTAATCAAAACATAGAGATTGAAATGTTTGACCTTAATACATTATCTGCAATTATCTATGAAAGCACATTAAATCTCGACACAAACAACAAGGTACATAAGTACCAAAAACAGATACTTGGCTTATTTAGTAAAAATAAAATAAACAGGTATTTCCTTTCTGCAAGTACTTCATTTGGTAAAACACATATTGTGTTTGAAATTATCAAAAAAATGGAGTACAAAAATGTTGTTCTCATTTTTCCAACAATTGCGCTACTTTCAGAAAACCTTGAACGACTAACATCGACAGAAGGCTATCGTTTTTTTATTGAGAATTATGATATTCACACCCTTAGTGAGGTTGGAGAACTTGGCGAGAGAAATCTATTCATTTACACACCAGAAAGATTTTTATCATTCATTGAGAAAAGAACAAATGAAATTGAATTTGATTTTGCATTCATAGATGAAGTTTACAAAATTGATAATGAATATATAATTGATGAAGAAGTAAGAGAAAATGAGAGAGATGTTGCATACCGATTGGCTGTATTTGAATCTTTAACGCCTCAAGTTGATGCTTTATTGGCTGGTCCATATATTGATTTCTCCATGCGTGAAGACCCAAAATATAATTCATCATTTGACCGTTTTCTTTCCGAAAATTCAATTGAACTCATTGATTATAATAATTACGAGATAGTTAATAAATCGTTCACGGACATAAAAAGCAGTCGTGAATACACCGTCGATGAAGAGTTAGTTTTAAAGTTCACTAATAACACAAAAGACCAACGATTAGTAGAAACTATTAAATCCATTATTGAAATTGGTCAAAACTCAATTATTTATTGCTATTCCATTGCCTCTGTCGAATCTTATGCTAAAAAACTAATATCATCAAATATTCTTAGCAATCACAATAGTTCCGACTATTCGGATTTCTTAAACCATATAACCGATAACTTTAACAGAGATTGGACAGTAATTGAAGCTTTGAAACATGGCATTGGTATTCATCATGGTCTTGTTCCAAAATATCTGCAAAAGGAAATAGTATCGTTGTTTAATCGGAATTTACTACGTGTACTAATTTCAACAACAACAATTACTGAAGGGGTTAATACATCAGCAAAGAACCTTGTTGTTCTTCATCATAAAAAGGGAAGTAAAAATTTAAAAAAATTTGACGCCAAAAATATTGCAGGTCGCGCAGGCAGATTTCTATTTCATTACAGCGGAAGAGTTATTGTTTTGAAGAATGACTTTATGAAAGCAATAAATTCAGAAGCAGAAGGAATTAAGCATAAGAATTATGATTTGAATGCTCCGAAAGATGAAATAGACTTATTCATCACAAAAGATGAGTTTTTAAAGACCGAAGACCAACAGCGTAAGCAAAATATTAGTGCATTACAAGAAGAAAAAGATATTCCAGACTTTGTTTTTTCGTTGTACAAAGTCGTAAGTCGCTTACACAAAATACAACTCTATGACCGTATACAAAATATAACGATAGAAGAATTGGCATCCATAAAAAGGTTAATTAGGCAAATTAATTTTAGAATGGATATTGACTACGATGGCTTTCAAACTGTATTAAATATCGTTGAACCTTTTGTTTTAAACCAAAAAACAAGATTTTTAATTGAATATAAAGGAGTTAATGGAGAATATTCCGCATTGACACATTTGGTTCATTATTATTTGACTGGTGGTTTTGCGGGTTCTATAAGATTCAAATTGAATCAGGGTAAAAGCGTTGATGATGCAATTTCAGAAACCTCGGAATTTGTTTACAATATCCTCAAATATCAGGTAGTTAAGTATCTCGGTGTTTTTAACATCATGTACAAATTATCTCAATTTAAAAAGACTAATCAACCATTCGAAGAAGTTAGTGGGCTTGACAGATTGTTGACTAAACTTGAATACAATGCTTTAACTGAAAACGGAAGAATTGCAAGTGACTTTGGTGTGCCTTCTTCAATAGTTGACTATTATGAAAGTACCGACAATACTGAAAATATTAAATCACAGTTTGATAATTACGAAAGGGTAATTTTTGAAAAAGTTGAAAAAATCATTAAAAAGGAAACGGAATAATTAGACTAAAGTAATGATTAGATAAAAACACCAGGCGGTAACATTTTGTATATTCCATAGGGGTTTCCGTGGTTTTCGGACTTCATTGCTCTTGCCAAAATATAGTGCAACGGTCGACAGGAAAGCACTCCGAAAACCCCTACGTAACATACAATTTCCCGTTATGGGCAACCCTAAAATAAACAACAGACAATGAGTATATTTAAAAAACTATTTGGTAGCTCTGACAAATCAGACCAAAACTCGGAGAACAAAAAATTCGACCTTGAAAAACTGCTATCTTCTAACAACATTAACGGTAGCATAATCGAACTTGACAATTACATCGGTGACCTTTGCTCATACGGAGACGAAATGGACAAGCTGACGGAACAACAGAAGCAATTTTATTTTAATCAATGTTTGGAAAGAGAAATAAACAATGGTGGGTTTAACCAATATTTTTTTAACTCAAGTGGCGACTTTGCTCATAAGACAGTTCAGTCCTTACAGACAATAGGTGCAAACAAAACGGCTGACATTTTGCAAAAAGCAATTGACCAATTTCCAAATAGCAATGTTCCAGAAGACAGAACAGAACGACAAGAAATTTTAGAGCAAATACAAGAAACGGCAGACCTTGTTTGGGAAGAACTTGACCAAAAGTTTTTTAATTACGAAGACGATTTGAACACGCTGAATATTGAATTTGTAAGGAAAAATAAAGACAAATTTTAACTCGATGGAAAGAAGGGCAGCACATAACATGCGCTATACCTTATGCTGATTGAGTTTGAGAAGAATGAATTAATTGCACAATGTATTGCGCAAATCGTTAGTGGCAAGCGAAGAAAACGATTACCCAAAAAAGATCTTATAATGATTGAAATTAGACCAAGAATAGAGATTCTAAAAGAAAAAAAGCTGATTGGCACTCGATTGTCCATGAGTTTATCAAACAACAAGACAGGTGAACTTTGGAGAAGTTTTATGCCCAGACGAAAAGAAATATTAAATACTATTTCAAATGACCTGATTTCAATGCAGGTTTATAAACCAACATACTTTACAGATTTTAATCCGACCAAGGAGTTTGAGAAATGGGCTACAATTGAGGTATTAGATTTCGATAATGTACCCAATGATATGGAAACATTTACCCTGACAGGTGGACTTTATGCGGTTTTTTATTATAAAGGATCAAGTACTGACAGTAGTATCTTTCAATATATTTTTGGGACCTGGCTTCCAAATTCGGACTATTTGTTGGATAACAGGCCACATTTTGAAGTATTAGGTGAGAAATATAAAAACGCCGACCCCGATTCGGAAGAAGAAATATGGATACCAATACGGACGAAATGAGAACGACAGCCGTTAGCAAAAACTATATGTCAATTGGGGTTTAGTTGCGGACAACAAAGTCCGCAGCCCGCAAAAGCGGCATTTGGGTTCGACAGGAAAGCAACCCGCAGTCGGCAACTGCATATAGTTCCGTACGTTGTGCACAATGCGAAAAAAATAGCAGTCTAAAAGAAATTGTATCATAATGAAAGCAATTACGATTTCAATAACGTTTTTAATCATTATTACAAAGATATTTGGACAAGATACTTGTTTGAAAATAACTCGTCTTACTCCATATGACACCGTTACTGAAGCGGATTATATTCACCGTACTGTTTTTTTAATTGAAAGCCTAAAGGACACAGTAGAAATTGAAAGATTTGCAAGTTCATGTGGTTGTGAAGTACCACATATCGCACATGGTATAATATATCCCAGTTATCCAGACACCATTTATGTTGAGTCTTTATTATTGGGTCGTCCAGGTCCTTATCATAAATCAACATATTTAAAAACAAAATCTGGTTGTTTTCATTCCATTTTCACGGATTTCTATGTTTCAAATTATCCTCCACCGACAAACATAACCATAGAAAGATTCAGCAAAGAAAATTTACATGAATATTCCTTTGTGGAAAATAAAAATGATTGGATTTATGATTTATTGGTAAATAATATTGGCATGAACAATTTAGTCATTAAGGACATTAGAAGCACTAATCCAGACATTATAATTTCGTCGTGGGATAGTAAACAAATTAAAACAGGAAATTCGGGTTGGCTAAGAATATACTTGCAAAAGACTAACACTAGTGATAGGCTTTCCATTGAAATAATATATAATGCGAACCAAAAACTCATATGGAGTGAAGACTAAAGCGCCTTGTGCTTTATCACTAAGGCTTCGTTTTGACTGAGGCGTGTCGGATCATTGGCAGAAACGAAGTCAAACCTGACGCTATGTTGCTCGAAATGCAGCCGAAAAACAAATGTTGGTGAGATTGGAGATGCTATTGGGAATTTAAACATGCTTAATGAAAAATTGCCAGCTCTGTTGGTTATTCAATGGTTGTAACCCCTGCCTAGCTGGCAGACAAGCGCTTCAACTTTTGTATCAATTGACAGGAAAACCGTCCGCAATCCCTTACTGTCCATACCGCCACCGTTATAGCACATAGACTGTATGTCTGCTGGATCACCAAATGGAATAGTGTTTATTAATAACTGATTATGACAACTGATTTTTTCTCAACAATTACAGAAGCACGAAATGAAGGCAGATTAGTAAATCTAAGTGATAAGAGATTTGAAAATGGTTCTTTAGAGAACTATCAGATAACCGATAGTTACTTCGAACGAGTAGAGTTTTTTAAGATGAACTTTTCTGCAGTTGCATTTGTCGCAGTATATTTTATTGATTGTCAATTTATCGATTGCACCTTTGCAGACGACTGTTCTTTCTATAAAACAGAGTTCCACAACTGCAGATTGGGAAAATGTCGTTTTAACTCTGGAGAATTCAATAAATGTGAGTTTTATTCTACTCATTTTTCAATCAACACATGGGAAAAATGGTCTTTGGACTGGAGTTTTTTCTTCTCATCTGATTTGCGAAGAAATGTCTTTTTTGAAAGTTCATTGAAAGGAACTATTTTCTCCGAGTGTAAATTATTTGGCTTTAACGTGGAAAGAATTCAGATAGATAAGGATTACTTGCCGAAATTTGATCAAATTGACATGAGTGAAGATGGCAACTCAACTGATTATGGCTCATCGGAAGAAATTTTATCACTTATTTGTAAGATCGATTGACTCATGGAATTCAATTAATTACATATTTTCAGGTAAAGATTATGACACAAGTACTAAATAATATGTACTCCATACGCGTCTTTTGTAAAAAAAAGATTTCAGGGCCTAAGGAATGGTTGAAAGATTTTTTAGAAGATCGCGTGTTTTTTGATGAAAATCCAAGAATAATACAAAAAGAACATAAATTGGAAGTTCACTATGAGGATGGGAAAAGCCCCATTTCGATAAGCCTCCATATGGTCGGAGATGCCTATTTTGACAAAGAAGTTTCTGAGATTAAAGATGTTTTAAGTATTTCTCGTGATTCGAAAGGAAAACAACAAGTCAGTGAATTAATCAATGGCGTTGTGAATCTCATTCTCCTTAGAATGAACAGGAACGAGTTTGAATCGGACGATGATGATGTATGGGAGTTTTTAGATGTTCTTGAAGCTTATTTAGCATCAGAATTTGAAGGCATCATTCACACCGATGACGAGATTTTTTATGATAAAAACCTCCGGAAAATATATAAACTTTAAAAATAAGGTACGCGGTTTTCACTTCTGCTGACGGGACATCTGATAGAGTAAAACTTTTGCAAATGGAAACAAATATAAATAAATGATCACTGATTCTTTTTCATATAGAACCATTTTTGCGGATTTGGATACTCAGCATCATGTGAACAGCAATCGATATTTTGACCTATTTGAAAGCGGCAAATACTTGCTTTTAGACAAGCTTGGAATTTCTAAAGAGTTTCTTTTCAATAAACAACTGATATTGGAACCCTGTGTATTGAATTTTAAATTTATGAAACAAGTTGTTGACAACGAAACGATTGATGTAAATATATGCCTCTCAGCTTATAAGAACGGATATTTCAGATGGACGGCTGACATGATATGCAGAGGTTCTATTTGTTTTAGAATCAGCTCAATCAACAAAATTAGTCCAACAATACCTGAGGAGATAATTGCAGAAAATGATAGTTTTAACGAGTCTATAAGCCTATTCGAATTAAAACCAAATAGTAAGATATATTCATCCATTTATCAATTTAGAAATATTGAAAGGAATTATTTTGGCTATATTCCAGAAAACATGTCGTGGAAATTATTTGAAGATACAAGATGGAATCATTCAGGTTCGCTCAATGTGACATTGGATGTTTTAAAAGAAATGGATATTGCTTTTTTTTGGAGAACTGGAGAGTATAGATTTGGCAAAGTGTTTAAACCTTCGGAGAAAATACAGTCAAATATTTGGTTCGAAAAGGTTGAGGATTTTAAACTTACCTATGCGCATGAGATTTTGAATACGAAAAATGAAATAATATGTAATTCGGTTAGTACATTTATTCCGGTCTCGATATCTAAGAAAAAGCCAAAAAGAATTTCAGTTGATTTGGTACATCGTATGATTGATTACATCAAATAATTAATTGAAAAGCAAAAAAATGCACGAACGGACAAAACGTAAAAACAATAATTGATAGTGTAGTGCTTATTCGAGCGGCACAGCTCGTATCAAAAGTAGTTGTAACTTGACAGGAAAGTACTTCGAAACCGGCAACTAAGCACACGCCATCCGATATATGCCATTTTAAATAGAAGACACATTGAAATTAGAGAATAAGAAAATTGACTTCATATATTGGTTTGCATATTATAATCTTGACTCACCAAGTGTAAGGTATAGAGCAAAATATCCGCTTGACTTTTTTAAAAAATACAAAAGCGTAGAAAGTTATTTTATCGTCCCCAGTTATAGACCACGGGAGATTTATTTATTTCTGAAAGCATACTTATCAGCTCTTTTTTTTAGGAAGCGGAATTCTTTAATAGTCATTCAGAGAGTTCAATCACATTTCATATATTCCACTCTGTTGAAATTACTAATTAGAATTAAAAATCAAGACACGGTGTACGATCTTGATGATGCTGACTATTTAGCAGTAAATCCTAAAACAATTCATTTTTTCGCGAAACACTGCGAAAAATTATCAGCAGGCAGCAAACAGATTGAAAAATATTTAAGTCAATTTAATAATCAAATTGTTCATACAACTTCTCCAATTGTTGACTTGGAAATAGTTAAGAAGAACAGAAATGCCATTTTTACAATTGGTTGGATTGGTGGATTTGGCGGAGAGCATAAAGACAGCCTTATCGAACTAGTGTTTCCGGCATTAAAAGAACTTACTTTTCAATTAAAATTGATGGTCATTGGAGTTCTAAAAATAGATGACGTAGAGTTTATTGAAAACTATTTTCAAGACAACTTAAATATTGAAATTGAAATACCATTAGAAATTGATTGGAATGACGAAGCTGACATTCAAAAGAGAATTGTTTTATTTGATGTTGGTCTTGCGACACTGACAAATTCCGAAATGCAATTATCCAAATCAGGAATTAAAGCAAAGCAGTACATGAACAATGGAGTTCCTGTATTAAGTACCAATCTTCCAGAAAACAATACTGTTTTAGTTGATGGTGTTAATGGATTTTTTTGTGACACGACAAGGGACTTTAAAGAAAGGCTAAATCAGTTTTACAAAATGACGGATACGGACTATTTACAGTTTTCTGAAAATGCAAGAAAATCAATTGTTAATTTTGACCACAATAAATATTTCGCAGACTTTGAAAAGATTAAAAACGGCATATAACAGCACCTACAAGAAATTGGCGGTTCAGTGGTTAAATGATGATTTGGGCTACGTATCAAGTTTTGTGGTTGCAGACAGTTTTGCAGTTCGAAATCGCCAAATTCTTGTAGCTGCAAACCGTTACGCGGCACTTTAGGACGACAGTACACATATGAAAAATTGGTTTAAGAAAGATAAGTTTGTTGAGTATAAAGATCGACTTAAAGAAGCTTTTCCAAAAAGTTTGGAGAGTGATTTAAATGTCGTACTTGAGATTATTCCTTTTGCCGATAATAGAGTTAAACTATGTGATGGCAACACTCACACGGTAGCTAATCTGATACATGAGAACTTTTATACAACATTGCTTGATTCGAACGAACTGAAAATACCGTACAGACTTTATTTTAATGAACCAACCCCAGAAAACGAAAAGACTTTATCGGAAAAGCAACAAGCGATTTTAAACTGTATATATCTTAGACACCATAACGGATATTTAAGACAAAAAAGATTAGAAAAGCTAAAAGGAATTGATTTTTATTGGATTACACCATTTACTTTCCAACTGCTAGGCGAGTATGTTTTTGAAATCCTGGAGGTATTGGATAATCAGTTGGATGACTCGCAATTAGAGAATTATAAAAAGTATGCATTGGAGAATCCGAAATATTGGCAGCAAACAGAAAGCAGAATGATTAGCTACTGGAATGAATATTATCGATTTAAATCTCCAAAAATCAAAACTTATATTGGAAGACTTATATTCGACCAAATTAAAATTAAGACACAGGGATTTAGAGTAGACGAGATAATTGAAATCGGCATTGATTCCAAAGAGCGATTATTTTTAAAACCCAAAAGAGAAAAATTCACTCTGATTTATAGAACGGCGACGGAAGTTCATTGGGATGAAAAGGGAAAATACCTTTATTCTCCTAAACCGAGAGAGTGGGATTACCTTGATTGGTACAAACAAATTACAAGTGTTATTGAGACTGATTGTAATTGTCGATTATTATTGACTTACAGAACGACTTGGACAAACATATCGGATGAATTGAAAAAACAGATAAAAATAAAAAAAGCGACCGCATAACACGCGGTATAGTTAATAAGGGTTTCAGGGTTTCAGTGGTTTTCGAGGCGTAGTAACCCGCTCCAAAATTTGCTGTAACTTGATAGGCAAAAAGCCCGCATCCCTTGCTGCACATAGCCTCAACTGTTAGGTACAATTTTAAAGATTAAAGGAATTATGAGCCTTCGAAATTTATTTCTTTTTCTAGTTTTATTACCCTTTTTGTGTTTTGAGATTTCTGCACAAACAAATAGATCAGATTCTTCATGCAAAAAAAGAGTGTTACAGAAATGGGAGAACTTATCACAAGATGGGAAATATGAAGAAGCAATTGCTGAGCTTCGAAAACAAATGGACTTTGAAGATAATAAATCAAAACATAAAGACTATTGGCATCTAGGGCAATTGTATGCCTTCAATAATGATTATGATAGTGCAATTAGTTATTTAAAGAAATCTGCTAATATGTTTGACTTGTTATTTGATAAATTTTGGAGATATTATTATAAAGGCACAATTGCATTTTTACAGAGAGATAAAACTAAATTGAATAAGTATAATAGCAAGATGCAGAAAAAGAAATCTGCATATTATGAAGGAAGTGCCAATACTCTCAAATCATTATTTGAAAATTTTGAAAAAGAATATTTTGAAGCCTATAATAAATAAAAAATGCACCAAACAGCGGCTACATCAATCATGGCTTAGCAACGCTTGATGGCCACAACCGTTATAGGCAATTGTATAAAGAACAAAAATGACACGAAAGAAAAAAATAAGAATACTTATTGTTGGACTATTAGTCACAATATTTAGTGTTTTAACTTATGAATTATTATGGGGAAAATTGTTTTCATTTTCTCCGATAATAATTGGCTTCACGAAACACGAACTGCCTCATTCAAGTATATATGTACAAAATGGAGGTGATGTATCTAGCTTAACAAGAATAGACACATTAATTCCAATAGTTGAAGATTTTCACGAACTTAAATTCTCATATAAACCTAAAATATTTATTTTTCGAGACAGTATTAGTTTTATTCGACATTCTCTCTCCAAAGCGAGATTTTGCGTTTATCCGAATGGCAGACTTTTTATATCGCCTTGGGCATTACAAGAAGACAAAGAAAACAAAATTTCATTGGAAATTTATCTGCGTCACGAATTATCTCATTCATTAATTGACCAAAACGCAGGTTTAATTAATGCTTTTCGATATCCGCAATGGCTAATGGAAGGAATTGCTGTTTATAGTTCAAATCAAATGGGGACTTCTTTTTATCCAAGTAAAGAAGAAACTTATCGTTATATATATCAAGGTAATTTTTTACAACCATTAGATTTTAAAACTAAAAACGAAGATAAAATTAAACTCAATGTAGAATACAGAATAACTTTTATGTATTCTGAATTTGCCTGCATTGTTGATTTTTTAATTGAAACTTACGGAAAAGAGAAGCTACTGATTTTTATGAAAAAGCTGTTAATAGAAAGCGATAACGACAAAGTATTTAAAGAAGTATATAATATTGAATTTTCTCAAGTAATTCAAAATTTCAGAAAGCAAGTGATTGAATACGAGAAAAATAAATGGAAATAACAAACAACTGGCTATAACAAGTGGTATAAAAAATAGCCGATACAGTACGTTATTCAAAGTTTGCAGCCCGCTTCATCTTCTTGTGTAATTTTGCAGAAAATCGCCCGCAATCCCATTATGCAATATAGTCGAGTCCGAATGCGATTATTGAAGAATTGAAAAAAGTTATAAAATATGAAAAAGACAAGCATTTTGATATTGATGATTTTGATAACAACTGTTCATGCGTATAGTTGTTGTGCGGAACATATATATCGGTTGTTCCCGATCGGGGAACTTGATAACAATGTTATTCTCGTGGAGTTTTCACTATCCCGGAATTGCAATATGGATGGCAAAGAGTTTGAATTTTGGACAAAGGGAACAGTTAATTTGGTTTCCTCCAGAGGTGACAGTCTGGAAATATTACAAATTGTAGACACGATCGATATTATTGATTGTTATTGTAGTTATGAAGATTATTATCAAAAAACAATTATTGAATCTGAAATAACCAGAAGTTACCTGAAAGCATTAAATAAAGCAAAAACATATAATGGATTTACTGTCGCAAAGCTTGGTAATATAAAGTTTAATGACACCACAAACATTAAAAAGTACGAAGAGCGCACCGATAGTTCCTACACTTATATTATACGTTACAAGGATTTAATTACAATAGATATAGGTTTGGAATTTATTATTTCCTGTGCTCCTGATAAAGTAGCTGAAGTAAGAGAATACAAAACAACCAATTATAAAATCACGGTCATAAGAATGCGATGTAGATTGCTTGACGAACAAGCAATTGAACATAACAGAAAAAGATTTGTGAATATAGAATCGGCCATTTGGAAAGAACAAGCTCAATGGCATGGAATAGCCAAGGATTTTATGATAATAGAACCAATAAATCGCTGATATTTTGTGCAAGGAATCGTTGGCGATGTATCAAATATGAAGATTGCAGCCCGCTCCAAACTTCTTGTGTACCTTTGCAGGAAAATCGCCCGCAATCTTATACTGGCCATACCGCCACCGTTAAAGCCAATATTAAAGAGCAATCTACACACAAATAAAGAAATTGGATGAATCGAAACTTTGAGATATTATTGGACCATGTTAATCAGACTGAATTCGTTGATACGCATGAGCATTTAATTGATGAATCGGAACGACTCAACTGTGTGAAACCATTTATTCAGTGTGATGATTGGACAACTATTCTTGGATTATACGCGAAATTTGATTTGGTATCATCAGGAATAACACAGAAAGAAACAGAACTTGTTTCATCGCAGGAAATTCCACCACTTGATAAATGGAGAATTATTCAACCTTACTGGAATCGGATCAGATATACGGGATACGGACAGGTATTTCAACATACAATCAACGATTTGTATGGCATTTCTGAATTGCAGGAAAATTCAATCCTTGAATTGCAGGAGAAATATGCTGGCTACAGAAAAGAAGGTTTTTATAAGGAAACGCTGAAACGTGCAAGTATAAAAGGTTGTATTGTAAATCCACCAGGTCGCCCTTTTAAAGAATCAGAATTGCCAGACCTTTTATATCAGGACATTGATGCAATGGGAATGATAAGAATGGACTTTGAAAGGCTGAATGAAAATATCGTTCCTCAGATTGCCGGGTTAAGCGACTGGCTGGAAATTATTAATTGGTGGTTTGACAAATACGCTGACAATGCTGTGGGTGTAAAGATTGGAATTGCATATTTCCGGCGGTTGGATTTTAAAAAAGCCAGTATTGAAACAGCCGAGCCATTGTTTTCAAAGAAAGTTCAAGGTGAAAAGTTAAGTGAAACAGAGGAAAAAACATTGCAGGATTTCTTGTTCTGGTATGTCATCGATTTAGCAACAAAAAACAGATTGCCTGTAAAATTTCACACAGGGCATCATGCAATGAATAATTTCATGAACCTTGAAAATGTAATGTTTAATCCTTCGGATTGCGCAAACCTTTGCCGATTGAGTCCGGATACTGAATTTATATTTTTCCACATTTCATATCCTTATTACGAGCCAATGATTTCATTGACCAAACACTATTCAAATGCAATAATTGATATGTGTTGGTCATGGACATGCAATCCTATTGCATCAGTTGACTTTTTGAAAAAGTATATTGTGTCTTCTCCGATTAATAAGATTATGGTTTTTGGGGGTGATGATCTGTATATTGAAAATTTGATTGGTCATGCAAAAATAGCGAGAAGAGGGATTTCAAAAGCGCTTTCGGAATTGGTAGATGACAAATGGATAACTGAAAATGATGCATTTGAGATTGCAGACACGATAATGTGGAAAAATGCCATGGAAATATATAAAATCAAATAAGGAAAGACTGGCTGTGACACGCGCTATACCCAATAAGAGTTTCTCAAAGCTTTGCAGCCCGCTCCAACTTCTTGTGTACCTTTGCAGAAAATCGCCCGCACCGGCAACGACAACTTGATATTTTCCCATACCAACAACCAATAACGATTGTGCAACTATAGAGCGAACGACTAAAAATTAAAAAAAACAGTCACCTGACGAATAGCTGAAATCGATGAACGAAGAACGGCAAATCATAGAAGACCCAAGCAACAAAAAGAACCCGGCCGCGCCTGAAAATCATAAAACAAGTGAATCCTGGGATTTATTTAATTTGAGATGGAAACAGAATATTGTGACAGATGTCAATGCGCCCCAATTATATTCAAGGAGAACAATATATGAATTTTCACTGTTTTTCACTGTTTTGTTCGGCGGAATTCTTTTATCTGTTAATCTTAAGAAGGTTAATAATGAAAAGGCAATATTGCCTGTATTGCTTTTTTCTGTAGTCTATACTGCACTGGAGATTTACATCACATATTTGTTTCCAAGTGCTAAAGGCTCAATATTCCTTTTAATAAATGGTATTGGAGCGATTGTTTTACCCAATAATTTTTGGGAAAAACACATCGGAATTGATTTCCTGTATCGTACAAAACCATTTTTGATTCCATTGATAATAGGGATTATAATTGCCGCTTTGTTTTTATGGGCAATGTTTGCTATGAATCAAATATAACAAGACAGTGGCGATAACACATGGCATAGCCAGTAAGGGTTTCGCGAATGGTTTTTGCCCGCTTCAAACTGCCTGGCGGTTTGACAATAAACAACCACGAAATCTGTCAATGCTAATACAATTTTACCGCTTTAATGCATCCCAAAACATCAAACGATCCATAGTAATAGAAAAAACAAATGGCAGAATGGACACCTATATCTCTTGAACGCCTGTATGATCTGATTCTCGAAACCGAAAAGGATTTATCAGGCGATTTATTGAAGTTTTGGGAATTGATAAAAATCGATCCTGAAAAGTGGGAAGAGGGAAAGTATAGCAAAGAAGGCGGCGGATTTTGGGTCGTTGCATTGATTGGCAAAAGGATAATCTGGTACAACGACATTGAAGATGGCTTTAATATTTCTGACTATATTCAATATGGTGAATTTTCTGACTATTGGTGCAATCAGGACACATTGCGAAGTGCTATTCAGGATCTTTTTGATCTGATAAAATTTGGGGGCAATATTATCGGACACGCCGGACCGCCTCAACCGCTGATTTAAACTTTGAATTTGCAATATGAAACTGTTTGTATTTGTTCGATGACTCCGTTCCGCCTGTAGCGGAAAAGGGTTGTCCTCCATTGCATTCCGGACTATTGAAGGTCGTGTTGCTACATCAATTCCGACGGTTCCATGACCTCTCTTTGTTCGGACGATGGAATGTCGGAATCTGCCACACCACAACATTCCGCCGTCCGGAGCCGGAAAAGACCTGAAAAAAATGACTTTGCGCAGGACGCGGAACCGTTGTGGTTTTGTCGAAAGCTTTTTGCTGTTGCTGAGAGTATTAATAAAAACTGAATAAATGGAACAGAAAGATTATTTGCTCCGGGAAATTGAAAAGATCGGCGCTTTGCTGAGAGCGATCAGGCAAAGATTGTTTGGAGGGAAAAAGAGCGGAGCAATACAACCAGCTTTGGTGGTCGACGCTGCAAAGGAAGAACTGATGCGGGAAACGAATTTCGACCTTGATAAATTTCTGAGTCCGGACACTCAATTCACCAATGATTATATTCTGAGCTTTGCAGGATTCAGCACTGAAAATATTGAACTCCTGGCTGATTTCCTTTCTGAAATTGGCATCAACGATAACAGCAGTCATTCAGAAATGTATCTTGAAAAAGCATTGCAACTTTACAACCTGTGTAATTTAAAAAGCAAAGTGTATTCATTTGACCGGGAGAATAAAATTAATTCAATCAGAAACGCGCTTCAGTCAAAGTGATTGTTGGAATAACGGGATAGGGTCAAATAAATTAATATTCCTGATTCTGATTTGTGGTGATTTTAGGGAACTTACACATCTACTCCAGACACTCATATTAGAAAATTGTGTAGATTAGCATCCTGAATAATTCGATTTCAACTTTTCATATGATTAAATGGTTCTGTTTTATTGGTTTGATTTCACTGTCAATTTCAGGGTATTCACAAAAGCCTGATTGCAGCAGCGTGCATATTGGAGAATTTAAATTGGTTGACCCAGGTTCGGGAACAACCAACATCAGCCGGGACAGCCTTTTTCAGACTGAAATCAATGATGACCTCGGATTGAGTGTGAAATGTGAAATCCAGTGGAAAGACGAGTGTACCTACACATTGAGGATCGTGGAATTTCTTCATAAGGACAAGCCCCCG
>VSSQ01000430.1_pt1 | contig 29481 bp, 21 predicted proteins | sample 4763081 | NCBI WGS metagenome assembly VSSQ01 (sample SAMN12137344, study PRJNA551015) | bioreactor metagenome | isolation source: SDC9 anaerobic chlorinated ethene degrading culture | place: USA: Knoxville, Tennesee | collected 2015-01-01
TTCATAGCGTTGTTGATTATGTTATATAACCCATTTGCAGGCATTGCGGTTCATGATTAGTCATCTTCTTTTATTCTTTTATTTATATCATTAGTGTCCACTAAAACTTAGAGGACGAGTCAAAATTTAAAATTATCAAATAAATCGGGTCCATTAAGACCGCTTCGATCATTGACATCATTGAATTTAGTTTTGCTAAAGAGATCTCTCAATGGAGTTTTGTCTGTAAGTGAAATTCCGAGAATCTGCAACACTTCATATGTCGATCTGTCGAGTTCCATATCATGCTGCATGATGGCAACAAGACAGTAGGCAATGATGGCAGAATAGACTTGTATCTTCACTTCGTTTTCAGAAGTTCCTCAGAATTTCTTGATTTTTAGGTGCTGCTTGAGCCATTTGAAAAACAGCTCCAGCTGCCAGCGATTCTTGTACAATTCTGCAACTTGTAGCGCAGAAATCTGCTTTGCATTTGTCAAATAAATGAACTCTCGTTGGTCGTCTTCATCCCAATATCTTACCATTCGGATACGCTCCGGATAGGCCTTTTGGGAGTAATAGCCGGTGAGTTCAATCTCACAATCGGACAGAATATTCTTGAGTAAACGTCTTTTCCACCTGAGTACTTTTGACTTTATATTTGTCTTGGCACGCACAACGAAAAACGAGTCCTTCATATGTATCTTGAAGAGTCGTTTTTTATCGTTATACGCACGGTCGAATACATAGTAAGAGCCAGATTCATAAGAAATTGAATCTGTTGCTTTGGCATCGTTGACCTTTGCCTCGGTAATGTGGATAAATGCAGGTACTTGAGTTTCTACATCATACAAAGTGTGAACTTTGACACCTTTCATCAGCCAATCTGTTGGTCGAACCGACACGGATATAGTTACCCTGCAATTTGCTTTTATCTTTCAGGTAATAGGGTGGTGTGCTACCACGATATACTGAAACTTTAATCAGATGTTTGTCCTCGTCGGTAAGAAATGTAATCTCAGGCAAAATAGCAGGATAGCAACGGTCGTAGATAATACTGCTGACTTTCTCTTCAATCGCCATAAGCTCATCTTCGGCAACACTAACTACTTCACGGGGATTATTTCTGACGCCGATATATAGCTCTCCACCGGCATCATTTGCAAAAGCCACAATGGTCTTTGCCAAATCTGCATTCTCAGGCAACTCGCTTTTGAATTCAAGCCTCCGCCCTTCGGGTTGTTTTATTAGCTCTTTGATGGTCATAATATACTTTCAACTCTCAATATTTAGTGTTGGCATGGCTTGATATACCTTGCCATTTATTAATTTGCCATTGGCTTTTTTATTCCGCTTAATTCCATCACTGCCCCAAGTGCCCCACTGCTTGAAAAAGAATGCTGAACCCTGTTTTTCAGTTTGAACCTTTATGGATTGTACCCATTCTTCTTTCATGGGACGAGCTTTCGCTCCACTTTCTCCGCCAACTATAACCCAATCGATTCCATCTAAATTCATATCACCTAAATCCTCCAAAAGAGGTTCGCATGAAAGAAATTTTATTGGAGCATTAAGATTACGCAAAAAATCAATCCTACTCTTTGAACTGGCAATATCGACAGTAACTCCTAACCAAGCGTTTTTAGGAATGATTTTATCCGAAAAATACTCGGCCATTCGATTGGCTCGTTTGGTAAGAATCTGATAGTTATGCTGAGGCGTAGATTTAATAGTTTCCACTACCTTATCAATAAAAGAAAATGGTACATTTTCATGGAAAAGATCACTCATTGAGCAGACAAAAATGGTATGAGGCTTCTTCCATTTTATAGGCTCATCAAGAACATTATTGTGCATTGTCAATATAAAGCCATTTTTGTATTTATCTTGTTTCATGGCTTGCAGTCGCTTAGACATGATTTCTGCATAACAATTCGCACAACCAGCCGATATTTTGGTGCAACCGGTAATCGGATTCCACGTCTTATCCGTCCATTCTATCTTAGTCGTTTTCATATTCTTACAACAATTCTATTTTGTAATAATCTTTGCTACCAACTTTTATTTTGTGAATATCAGTTGAAGTATAGCTTTTTGCGCCAATACGCCTAACCTTATTTTTTGACTCCAATTCTTTTATCACCTCACTCAACACATTAGGCATACATTTTTGTTTTAAAGCGTATTTAAAGCCAGTGATATTGTCAGCGATACGACCGGATAATACCATTTCCTTTATTTCCTTTTTTACAGCATCTTTCTTATTACTATTACCTGCTACATAAAACAACTCTCCCGGCTTATGATTACCATCAATATTCATATTTGCTTCTCCGGCAAGATTATCATACTTCCAACATACTTTTAAAAATTTCTCCATCCCCAGTGTATGAGCTGTTCCAAAAATAAGTCCATACCTGTTAACCCCATTTTCGATAGTGAAATGATGCAGGTAATATTCTTTATCCGCCGGAATTAATGATTGATAATAGTTTGCGATTATTCTGTGGCACTCATGCGGTTTCGTTGAATCAAATTCAATTTTGTTTGTGTCTATATATTTCTTGACATTATCATGTTCTTTGAAACGAGCTATGAATGATGTTGCAATAAAAAATATAAAATCTGTTTTAGGTGAATTGATCAATTTGTTGAACACATTATTATCAATTTGGCTGAATCCATATTGATCCAATAATAAGAATTTTGCGAATTTACTATTGCTCAGTATGTTTTGAAAATCCGTGCTATCGTCATAGAAACCATCCTTAAAACCTTTATTTGTGCAATGATGCTTATAAGTGCACCCTTGTCCACAGTCGTTCTCTTCCTTGCATTTAGAGAAAAAAGAGGTTACATTAGATTGAAGCAACTCGAATTTTTCTTGCTTCTTTGTCTTTTCTTTTTCATTGAAGATGAACGTTATTTGCTTGTTACCATTCTTAATAAAAGAGCAGTGTTTTGCATCTTCTCCCCTCGCTTCTTCTAAAAGTATCAGAGGCGACCCGTATTTACCCTCGGCATCTGTCCCGCTTCCTGCAAACAAGTCATAAATATAAATATGTGAAACATAGGGGTTGTGCAAAAATACAGGAAACCACTCACGGAAACACTCTCTGAAAATATCGAGTTTCAGTTGAGTTTCACAGTTGAATGCTTTATTATTGATATTCTTTGCCATAGATTCTTATCTTTCAATTGGGATGAGATTATAGAATTTCTACTTTTAAGCCCAAATTAAGAGCTTCGGATATTTTTTCAATCTGTTGCCGTTTTTGCCCTGTTGAACTGTGGGTTATCAGATACCATCCATCTGCAATATCGACTTGAGCATTTCCATATATATTGTCGATGGTATTCGATATAAGCGGCACGCCACATTGGACTATGCCGATAGCACGTACTTTTTCGACACCAACTTTTTGTATTACCTCCAATAGAGTGTCTTTTGCAAAGCGATTCTCTATCATAGTCCCATCCCGAAATGTTACACGCAAATTTGTTTTAGCACTTTTAGTTGGTGAATTCCGCTTAATATTACCTACATTATGCTCAACTTTAGGGTCGGGGACAATTTCAATTGTCTCCATTGATGCTGTAAAATTACGCTTCCGAGAAATTCGAACACTCAGCGGTTCATTCGGTATATAATCAACAACCAACACTAACTCTCGCTGAATTTGTCCAATTACCGGTTCTATCTTTTCGCTCAGAATTGGGAGAATCTCTTTTTTGATAATCTCTTCTTCCAATTCATTGGCTTGTTGTAAATACTCATCAGGCAAAGGTAAGTTTAATTCCTTTGAGTACTGAATCATATCATATAATTTTTGCAGCTTACTCATAACTATAAAAGTATTACGGGTTTATTCAACGTTTTTATTTGCATATATGGCACTATTACAAGTATCAATGTCTTGATAATGAGTAATTTAAACATTTAATTCATTCTTTAATATCCGTAAAATACTAATTGTCCGCCCGATCTCACTACTATGTTCGTTTTTATTAGTATCATTATGATTTAGCGGATTCAAAACCAAAGGCAATAGATTGTCAATTTCATCTTTTGTATGCTGAGTCAATTGGTTTGCCTGGTTATGACTTTTTGTTGCACTCCAAAAGTCATTAGCCTGTAGCTTACTTTGGTCAATTACAAATTTCACAGTCACTTTTCCAAAGCAAAATTGTTTCAATATGGCTTCGAATGCTGAACGCAGATAAACACCCGCGGCCTTGTTGTCGCCTGAATTATGGTAATTCTCTGCAGTCTGAATGAAGTAACCCAAATGATCATTGTTGCCTTGACCTTTAATTTCTTTTACAACCGGAATAGTAAATCCTTCCTTGGATCGTCCTGCATAAATTTCAAAGCATTTCCAACTACTGTTGTTGTTCAGATAATTTGTTCTTACAAATTCATACCAAGGCTTGTCATAGGTAGTGATGAATACCTGATAACTATCAAAATCCGATTTTAGTATTTCCAGAAGTGGTAAACGATTGGAAATATCCAAACCGATAAAGATGTCATCAAGAAAAAGTACTTTACAAGGGATTCCTTGTATATGTCTTTTCACCATCCCCAAATAAATAGAAATAGCAATGGCTGACAATCGAGCTTCGTTCAGGAATATATGAGGTTTGTCAATCTGTTTGCTCAAATATTTAATTTTCGCCCTTACGTGGTTTCTTTCTATGTCTTTGTAATCCGAAGTGGGTTTTACCTGCGTGTATTGTAGTTTAAGCTCTATATTATGACCAAATTTGTCCAAAATAGGTTGAGAGTATTTCAGAATGTTTTCAATGCTAGATTCATCAAATAATTTTTTAAATGCAGTATTAAAAATATTGATGGTTCTGTCCACATCTTTTTTCTTTTGCGTGATGTTGTAAGTTTGCCCTTCTGTGGGCTTTGCAACTGCTTTTTCTACATTTTCCCACAATTCCCCCAATTCTTGACTTCCTGTAATGGCTAGGCTTTTAAAATGTTTGAGTACGCCCTTCACCAACAAATCAAACAAATCTATTTCGTTGTCTTTTTTGATATGGTGAATGGCCAACAGATGTTTATATGTCAAAAAACTTTTTAGTTTAATGGCATCTCTTATGCTGGTATCGCCAGCAACGTAAGTGTTTTTTGAAGTTTTATTTACGGTATATTTTTTGTCTGTGGCAGTACCGTTCTTGTCAGGATTAAAAGTTACTTTTATGTATCCCTTTCCTTTTTGAGCTTGAGTCAGAAAAATATTTTCAGTTTCGTCATAGCTCAATGTTTCTGTTGATGACTGAAAAAAATCTTTTAAAGCATAGTAAAAAGAACTTTTACCGCTTCCATTTTCCCCATAGATAAACAGGTTTTTGCCATCTACGTTGAACTCATTCTTTCCATAGAAAGCTTTGTAGTCTTTTATTTCAATTTTCTTAATCCTCATATGCAAAAATATTTAGTACCCCAAATTGATTCACAAATGGCTTGATATAGCTTTTGCCTATCTGAAATGTCCACCCTCCTAAATTCTTCGTGAAACTTAAAAGGAAGGGCTAATTTGTTTTTCATAGATAGAAAATTTGGGTTGTTTTGATAGGTTAGTGGACAAAGACTTTGAACCAACAAATTCTCTTTGATATAATGGTTTAGCTTCTCATCGTATGATTTAGCTCCATAAGATTGATTCGTGCCTCTTGGCAAAAGCACTAAAGCACCAATCCTGTTACGGTATTCCTGAAAGTCTGACTCCTGTTCAAATTCTTCTTTATGGCTGGCATATTTATCAGCCAAGATGTGCTCCACTTCGAATGATTTACCTCCAGGATTGTGATAGTATTTTTCGAATGATGAATTCAATCCGGATTGTTGTTCTATATAGGATGTAATTCTTGATAGCAAGAACTTTACAAATACCCTATTTTGACCGTGTAGACGGAAGTTTTGTACTCCAATCCATGGTTCTTCCATTTCATCTAATTTCCGCTTTAGTATAGCCTTGAGTTCGTACACTTCGGTTCTTCTGATTTCTTTTACCAGAGTGTACATAGTATAACGAATGGAACTCGAAGCAAACTTTCTGAAGTTAACAGACCTGCGAACAACAAAGGCTTCAATATACCGTGCCACTAAATCAATTTTTTCAAGTACGGTATCTGAATTATCTGTCGTTTTTAGTGAAGCAAGTAATAAAGGATAGCTGAGTGAGTTCGCAATCCCCCATCTTCTAATATAGAACACGTGTTGAAGTGCTTCCGTTAATTTCCGTTCTGCAGTCAAGATGTGCTTGTAAGCATTCAAAAAGAATTTGAAGTCTTTATCAACGAACGACTGAAAGCCTTCCGAATCATCCTGTTCGATTCCAACTTTATCTAAGTTATCTCTAAACCAACTATGAAAACGAGTTCCTATTTTTTCAAAGTCTTCATTTTTTGAACCTGCCTTACCAGGTCTGATGGTTTCTGCATACTGCGCCCTGAACCATGCCTGAATAAAGCGTTGGTCTTCGTCTTTATCATAAATATGAATTTCTTGCATAACTGCTTTCCAAAATTCATTTGCTTTTTGACGCTTTTTACTGTTCTCAAATTTGGATAGGATAAACCCTTTAAGCATTTCTGTAGGAGTGAGATTCAAACCCCTGTCGTTCATGGTTTCAAAAATGGTGTAAGCATTTTCATCCGAATAGGCGATAATCTCCACCAAAATCACATTATATTTCAACCAATCTATAAAAAAGGGTAGTAAATGGTTTTTGATCTCTTCTGGAAATGCTTTTTCAATATCACCATAGCGGGATACCATATTCAAGGTAGATTCATCGTCCGTTTCTTTTGCTTCATATTCACCTGCTTTGAACAGAGACTCCATACAGGAAATGCGTTCATCTACCTGAATATTGAAAGACATTTCTCCGTATTTTTCAGAGAAAATCAAAGATTCCAATTTTTCACTCAAACCGAGCTCTTTCTGTAGATTATTCAAATAGATAAGCAGCAGTGTCAAAGAGGTAAGGCGTTGCTGACCATCTATAATACTTCGCTGGCCGTCTTTCACGCTCACTACAAATGGTCCCAAGTAATAAGAGTTGTAATTTTCAATGTCCTTACGTTTATGTTCAGGCCTATATTCGTTCAAAAAAGAAGATGTCAAATCCGATACCAACTGTTCAATATGGCGTTCTTCCCATTTGTATTCACGTTGAAAGTAGTCCACCGTGTACTTTTTATCGTCCAACACTTCTGTGATGGAGCGATCATGTGCTTCTATTTTATTGTTTAGTTTACTCATACTATTTTCGATAGGACTTTCATTTTAATGCTTCCTTAATAATCCGCACCTCTTCCACGCTATCCAATGTTTCAATGGCAAAGCGCACCGGGTGATTGGGGTCGTACAATCGCTCAAATTCACTTTGGATTACTGTTAACTTCTCCTCTTCGCTCATTTCATCAGAAATAGGTTTCAAATCGCCCAAATGTTTCAAAATTTCTTTGCCCGCAGATTTGATTTCTTCGGGAAAGTAGAGTTCGAAAACAATTCCATCAAGCAAGGATTCAAAAAATCTATAAACAATATCATCTGCCTTTGTTTTGGCTAAGATTACATAGTCCACTAACTTTTCATAAGGAATTTGCTGTTGCTTACTAATAACCGGTATTGGAATCTGTTCAACGTATTGTTTCGTATATCTTTTTCTGCCTCCTGCAATTTTAGCTGTAATTTGGAAGAAATAGTAATCAGAAATAGTGGAGTTAAGAACAGAAATGAGGTATTTTAAATTCTCGCCAGAAATAAAGTAAGCAGAGTTGGTCAAAAAATGACCTTTTTCATCATAAGCGTAATTGGCTTTGTCGGAGATTTCTATCCAAATAATTTTGGGGTTTTCAAATTCTTTTATAAAAGCACAATTTCTTAGATTACTCCAGTGATCTCCTTGATCAGCTCTATTTTTGAGAGTCTGATATGTTCCATCACTTTTTAGTATTGACTTAGGACTACTCTCATCATAGTAATCCAATAGATATTTATAAATCTCAGGATATTCAGTTTCAACCTTAATTGGTTTAATGCCTTTTTCTCTAACACCATTATGGGTATTAATTATATAAAGATCGTGATAGTCAAACATCCATCGTTTAATGTCTTTACCGCGGAGTAATGGTTTGATGATATTTTCATTCTTCTTGTTTTGACTAATAAGATTTTTTGCTGTAGTATCATCAATATGGAACGCTTCATTAAACCCTGATGTTATTCCCCGAAAAAACTCAATATTTTTCCATTCCTTAAGCTTTAACCCTTTTTCTTCTATAGTTTTATTAATTATCAATCCTTTAGAAGAACCAATTTTCCAGACCTCTTCTCCTTTAATTGAAAGACTAACCTTTTTATCTTGGAAATAATTTTGTAGTGGAATCACAGGTAAATGATCTCCTTGAATTGTGACCGCTTCAACTTTTCCATCTGCATTACTTTTTTCAAGCATCAAAATATTGACAAACACAGTGGCATTAGGGAAAATCCGAACTTTTCCAAAATCAATCAATAATTTTGGATTGGTTTTCTTAGCAAAGAAATTTCTAGTATTTGCTCCGTAAGAAGCGTTAATCCACTTATTCGAAGTGATAAGATTTACATTGCCTTTAGATTTTAATAATTTATATCCATTCTCATAAAATAGCACATACAAATCCCCTGTTGTAGCATATGTTTCATAATTGATTTTTTCCAAGATATCCTTGTAATCAACTTTCGAGATTCCAACATAAGGCGGATTCCCAATAACCACATCAAAGCCTATAAAATATCCTTTGTCATCTAGCAAGTGAGGAAACTCGAATCTCCATTCAATCGCATCTTTATATATTTGACCATTCAACGTTTCGTCTCTTTCCTTTTCAAGTAAACGTAAACTCTTTTTTGCCTGGGTTATTTCTTTGACAGTACCTGTTTGTTTGCCAAACATATCAATTGTCTGAAGATTTTCTACTAAGGCTCTGGCTTTAGATAATTTCATTTTTTCCTTATCATTCAAATTACTTCTAAAAGCACTTTTAATTTCCTTTATTAGTTCTCTAAAGAGATTCTTCTTTTCGTGTGACGACTCTATTAAGAAATCATTCGTTATTTTTTTATAAAATTCAAGATTTACTTCATCTTTACCAATAAGCTCTTTTATTGTTGTGTTGACATAGTTTTTATCTTTTATTTTTTTATTGAATTCTACAAATACATCATTTATAGGAATATCTAAAGCATAACGACTTATCAAAGAATTACCGCACACAATTTTATAATCTAGGTTGGGCAAAGTTTCAATCGGATCCAGGTCATCTTCGTCCACCACCAGCGAAAGCCACAAACGTAGGCGTGCAATGTCTATGGCACTGGCATCTATATCTACCCCGTAAATACTTTCTTGTATAACATGGCGTTTCAGTCGGTAGATGTAGCGGCTGTCGCTCACACTTTCTCGATGCTCAAAACCAAAGCCTTTTAGTTTTTCCGTAAGGTAATCATAACTCAGATGCGGCTTCAGCACCAACATTGCATTCACTAACTCGTGTAGCAGGCCTACGGGGAACGCCCCTGAACCAATGGCCGGGTCACAGATTCTAATATCAATCAATTTCCGGTCTATCAGGTCGGCATTTTGGCGTATGCTTTCAGGCAGTTGGTATCTGTAGGTTTTGGTTTCGCCTTTGGTGGCCACTCGTTCGTCATTTTCCAGTGTAAAATGGCCTTCACGGATGAAGGTTTCAATGTCTTTCTTTTCTACATTTTCACATAGTGCATTATCTAAATAATGAATCAGGCTCTCCTGACACATATAATGCACAATCTCCCGCGGAGTGTAAAAAGCACCTTTGCTTTTACGCTCTTTAATATCAAGCATGTTTTCGAATACCTTACCTAACATTTCCGGGTCAACGGCGACCTCCTTATCCAGTGGTTCATCCTCCTTAATGGTAAAGTTGTAGCGATCAAACACATCCAACACACCGGTACCAACATCTCCTGATTTATTTTTTTCTTCATTGCGAAAAAGGTTTTCAGGAATGATAATATTGGTATTTTTCCAATCATAATCGGCTTCAAACAAACCACCGTTCAGGAAAGGAATGCGGCAATCAAAACGTTCATAGTAAGAGTTTACATTGTCTCGTTCTTTAGCAAGGGCTTCATAAAACAGGTACTGCAATTTGTCTTTGAAAAAGTTCACCCTTTCGGCTTTTGCCTGATCGAAAAGTTCCTGAACAAAACGTTTCTTACCAGTACCCCAATGTTCGTTTTGGGGCACACCCAGCCAGCCTTTTTTCTGCAAAAAGTACAGGAATACAATTTGTCCTAATAGCTTTTTGGTAAAGCGGGTATTGTCAATCTTGGCAAGCTCAATGGCGGATTTTACGTGACGATCGTTTTCAAAATGCTCGTATAGTTTGATATATAGATCTTTATATTGGCTAAAGAATTCGTCTGTAACCTTCTCAATACTAAAGGCTGCTTCCAATTCTTCAATGGTGGGGTTATTGGCAATGTTTTGCAAAAGTGGTAATAGCTGGTTTTTGGCAGTATGTGCCTTTTCGTATTTGCCCACCAAAAACGAATAACGTTTGGCTGGGGTAAACTCTTTTTTGAGTTTCACTTTACCTTTTTCTTCATCCAATTCGGATCGGTATTCCAGTTTAATGAATGAAAAACGCCAATCTGCACCACCGTCCTCTTTGCAATAAAAAGCCACCAACGCATAATCTTTTTCAAATTTGCTCAGGTGTTTGATTACGAAATTTCGCAGGGCAGTTCTTGCACGTTCCAGTTTCGTCAAGCTTTTCACTTCTACGATCAATACATCTAATGCTTCGCCTTCGGGATCAATGTATTTGCCGATGCGTTTGTAGGTGTTGATGTGCTCTTTGTAATCATCCCAAATCAGGTTACCCGTATAAAAATTATTTTTCGACTCAAGATCGTTCAACAGGTTCTTGGTAAAAACCATAAACTGCTCCTCGTTGAAAGCATTGTTGAAAGTATCTTCTATGAGTAATTGTGCTGTTTTCTTGTCCATACGATTTATTTAATTAAATATCCCGAAAGGATGACTTCACGTTTTTGAAACTTCTTCGCATTCTGTGCTCCCTCAATCGCTACAAATCGGATATGCTTTTCCAAAATATGAAGCATTTGAAGTGGATCGGTAGTTTTTTCCAACTCGTTTTTTATCAATTGGGCTGTTTTTTTTGCAATTGTTCCCTGAGTTAGCATATCTTTCACTCCATTCAAAAACTCATCATTGGAATCCGTAAATCCTTTGAAGTTTTTGAAAGATTTATCTTTTAAACGGGTTTCAATGTATTTGGCATTAGAACGGCCTCCGCCTGCTTTAGTAGGTTCATCACCTACGGTAGTGTCCAGTTCAAAACGGGTTTTATTGGTTTGCAATAAATGGTAATACTCGTTCGGAATTTGGGCTCGCTTGGTATCAGGCTTACACTCCAACTCTTTCACTGTATCAAAAAAGGTTATCTCTTTGGACTCACCGCCTTTGTTAATGTAGAATTTTTTGAGTTTACCTATTCGGAAAAAGGTCACCAATTGATCGCTTGTGATGGTTGATTTTTGAAAGCCGGAACGAGCTTTCTTGGGCAGATTTTTAATTTTTTCAAATAATTCCGGTTGCTCATCTCTGATTTTTCGAATCATTTCAAGATACTTCAATTCAGAATCGCCTTCTCCTTCTTCGCCAGTGTAAGCAGTTTTATTGTTCAACGTATTGAATAACTCCTGACTGCCAAATTCCTCACCATCACTTAAGTATTTTGCATCTTCTCCTAATATGTCATGAAACATTTGGATTTTGTTGGTGATATTCACCTCCAATCCAAGATGTTCATCCGACTGAGTAGTCGGGAAGAAATTAAAGATATACACCTTCGGGAAAGTACTTCCTAAACGATTTACACGCCCAGCTCTTTGCAACACCCGGGTTGGATTCCAAGGTAAATCATAGTTAATGAGTACATTGGAGCGATGCAAGTTGATACCTTCCGCCAACACATCCGTAGCAATCAAGATTTTTATATTATCTCGTTTTTCTTTGTGTTTTGGGTCGAAGTTAGCGGTTATAATATCTCTTGAAATTGTATGGTTCGAGAGCGTTTTTTTGTCAATATGTCTCCCTCCGGTGCTTGAATAAAACATCACCTTTTCCGGAAACTCGTTTAAAAGAGCCTCATACAGATAATCGCCTGTTTCTTTTGATTCAGTGAATATTACCAGCTTATTTTTCTTTAAGGCTGGAATTGTTGTAAGATCGTGAATAAATTGCTCCAACTTCGGATCGGAATTAACATTTGCCCAAAGGCTCTTGACTTCACGTAAGATTTCTAAATCAAATACCAGTTTATCTATAAACTCTTTTCTAAAATCTTTAGAATCGTATTTTTGTGCCTTCTCGTCTTCTACAAATGCCTCTAAACGTTCTATGCTGTCACTTTCGATTAAGTCGTACACATCCACTTTCTTGCTTATGTAAACTGTGCCTCCTTGGTACATCTGAATGAATTTCTCATAAGAAGCAATGAATCGGTCTACACTTTGACGGAATGCATGAAAACTACTTTCTAAGCGTTTTACTAAAATGCCTTTCATAAATCCGCCGACGTTGCGTTGCTGTTGTCTTTCAAATTCGCTTAACGTCTTATTGCCTATATAATACAACAAAGGAGTATATCGGGCATAGGTGAATTCCTGAAGTTTATTAATCGTTTTGTTGAAAATAGTTTCCAACTCACCTTTGTATTCGTACACGATTTTTTGAGGATTATCAATGTCTGGGAAAGTCAATCCCTGCATCTCCATATCTTTTTTAAAATAGTTCATAACATCTGTACGGGTTCGGCGAACCATCACATAACGCAAAATGCTATTTCTAATATCGTCGGAAACATCTTTGATCAGTTTTTTATACTCAGGATCTGTCTTTTCCAGTTTTGCCAGTTTAGTTCTAAAACCGGAAAAATATTTTTCGAGATTTGGAATTCCGGGAATAGTAGAGTTTTTCGGTGCTTGAAACAATTTTAATTGAGCAAAAATATCGTCAACTGTATTGTTTAGTGGAGTGGCTGTAACGAGTATTATTTTTTTGCCACGGCAGATATCCAATAAGTCAGCATAAGACTGTGTGTTTTCATTTCGGAATCTGTGAGCTTCATCCACTACAATATAATCATAACGCTCCAGTCCCTTTTTAATAATGTGCTCCAGTTTTCCAAGTGATTCAACCTCAAAACTTCTGATACCGAAATCAAAAAGCGAATCTTTCCAGTAGTCTTTCAGTACAGGCGGGCAAACCACTAAGGTTCGACCCTGAAGTTGTTGAAGCAATAAAGCGGTGATGAACGTTTTTCCTAAACCAACTACGTCAGCTAAGAAAACCCCATTATATGTTTCCAATATTTTCTTTGCCTGAATAGCCGCTTGATTTTGGTATTTCAATTTCATAAAACCTTCGGGAAGGAAGGGCTCAAATTCGTTTGCTAAATTGATATCTTCTTCTAAATATTCATAAATCAGTTTTAAGTACAATTCATAAGGCAGGATTTGGTCATTCAACCAAGTTTTATTCTGAATAGTATCTACAAAATCATCTGAAATATCAACTGAATCTTTCCAAAGTGCATTGAATTGGTCTTCGGCAAAAAGCACATCTCTCTTGCCGCGCAACTCAACATTGAATTCTCGATTTGCCACAAAACCTGACTCAGAAAAATTACTGGAACCTGTAATCACAAAACCATAATCCCTATCTTCCGGTTTAAATTTCCCAATATAAACTTTAGCATGAATATTTTTGGATGGATATGCCCGTATTTCTAATTTCTTTCCATTACCGTTGGAAGCCTTATCCATCTCCGGATCTTGACAATCAGCCTTCAAAAACTCAATGAATTTGCGAATACCTATTTCAAGTCTATTGTCATTTTCGGCAGTATTTTCAATTTCTTCTTTCAGGTTTTCCTGATATTTCTTTTTTGTTCGTTGGTGAGATTCAAAGTCGATTATGCCATTTTGTTGATGGTATTGCATCACATCGTAAGAATCTCTGTCAATACTCAACCCAACAAGTATTCTAATCTTCTCAACAGGTTCTAAAGCATCATATAACTGATAAAATCCACTTGCCCTAAAATAGCCAACCAGCACATCAAAAAGCTGTGTGTCTTTTAGTGTTGATTTAAACCTGCTTAACAAACTATGCCCTTCCTCATTAGTGAAGAAGGTCAAGTCTGTTTGATCTATTTTTTTATCTACACTCATATTTACTCGTGGCTTTTAATGCTGTTAAGCGTTTCTTCCAGACCGCTTTTTAAAAATTTCAAATCTCCTATTTCTGAAAAAATGAGCCCTTTGATGAATTCAACCTCCATTTCTTTCTCTTGAACTTCCAACGCTTTTGCTAGTATTGGCAACATTTCTTTTGTCGCTGTTCTTTCACTTCTCTCAATTTTACTCAATATCGAAGTATCTATGTCGAGTTCTGCTGCAACCCTCCTAAGTGGAAGCCCAAGCTGTTCTCGCCTATTTCGTAAATATTCACCAAAAGTATTCATCTTGTCATATTTGTTTGGACTAATTTAACAAAGGTACGATTAATTTCTATTTTACTATCCGAACGTTGAGGGAAATTCAAGTTCTTATAGTTTTTTATTTAGTGATCTCGGCAAAAGCCAATGTAGGTGAATAGTTAGCTATTTCTAAATCCAAATCCCTTGCCTCGTTTCTTTTTCCTCTTTTTCTCTTGTGACTGTTGATATAAGTAATCAGCTTCATTCGCATCATAGTCGGATGGTTGAATATCAAACAATCCTCCGATTGCCGATACCGCTTCGCCTGCGGTGGAAATGGTATTGGATGCTACTTCTTCTGCAATTGCATTTACTGCTGCTTCAGGGCTGCAAAATTATGATTTCAAATCGTTGCGCATCAAAATCTCTTGTAATAAACTATATTTCAATTATTTCAAAGAACGACTAGCAATTTTTAGTGGACAGTAATGAAAAACTTTACAAAATGCCGGAGCTATTCAGATTAAATACGATTTGGTTGGTAAAGTGGCAAGTGGTACTACGCTCACTCGCAGAACTACTGCTGCTATTTTGCAGGCTATTGATCCGGTTAAGTTAAGTATGTTTAAGTTTAATCCGGAGGAGTTCATTTCCAAAGTGATAAAGCTTATCAAAGAGCAGAAGGCAACGATGATTGTGGATCATATATCCTATGATCAGATTGAAGGGGCATACGATAGTTCTATTTTTACTGCAGAGAAACATTCGCAGACCTTGGATAAGGCTTTCAAAGTACAAAGACATATTCAGGATTATGTGTTTACGGATGGTACGGCCGAGAAAAGTGTGGAACGCAGATTTGCTCAGGATCTGGATATAGCCGAAGAGGTATGTGTATACGCCAAGCTTCCCAAAGGATTTGCAATTCCTACACCTGTTGGAAATTATTCGCCCGACTGGGCCATTGCTTTTAATGAGGGGGCGGTAAAGCATATTTATTTTGTTGCAGAAACAAAAGGTACAATGGAATCATTGCAACTACGCCCAATAGAACAGGCAAAGATATCTTGTGCAAAAAAGTTGTTTAATAAATTGTCCACAAGTAATGTTAAATACCACGATGTTGACAGCTATCAAAGCTTGTTGCAGATAATGTCTTCATTGTAGGAAAGTGGCTAATTAAAAGATAGATAGTGTATGAAGATCCGGCTCTGATAGGCCGGATTTTCTTTTTCTTATGATTACCAAATAGAGTTATACTATTTAAGGATTACTTTAGTGATTATGATTAAATAAATGACTCATTTCAAATTGTGACGCACTGCGTCACAATTTGAAACTTAAGTATTCTTATTTACCTGGTTAAAGCGGCTTACCCGTTCTTCGTAGGAGCGGAGATACATTCTTTTGGATCGTTCGTCCAGATATGAATTTGAAACTAATTGCTTCAATTGCTCGTCTGAACCAGTAAACGAATGCAGGGCTTTCTGTATCTGGACTTCATTCAATCCTATCAATTTGCCAAAGGTTTCAAAATCTTCTTTACAGGGGTGTCCGGTACGGGAATATACATCCGACTTAACCAGATTCGGTGATAAACCATCTTCAAGTGCAAAATTGGAATCTTTTACATGGAGTGAGGCATTTAGTAAATCGTAAGCAGGAGAAAGGCGATAATCTCCATCGGGGGTTTGCTGCAAAGAAAAGTTTTTTAGATGAGCATCACTGTTGCAGAACAGATAGTTGAATACAACCAGTTTGAAAAACTTAGCCATTTCTGCCTGCCATGCAGCTACATAGCGTTTAATACAGGTTGCAATATCTTCGTAGCTACCCGTGTATTTAAATGATCCGCCATAAGTTAGCGAGGTCTTGCCCAGCAGGGATGCAAAATCTTCCTGTTTTATTTTAGTTCCATCCGGAGCAATATCAAATCGCCTGATTATATAGGCAGGTGTATTATCCTGAAAAAACAATAAACCATTTTCGCCCGTTTCAATCGAGAACACCTGTCTGGCAATCTGCATGGTTAGGTGTTCATTGGCCGGTATCTGATTTCGAAACCTCAGGGATTTATTGGATGGTGCTGGTTTAATAATATATAGTCCCTGTTCGCCTTCGGGAGTCAGGCATATTTTCCCTTTTCGAATAACAGCCGATAGCTTTTCTTGTACTCCGGAAATGGATATCCTTTTTATATTTTCAACAATCTCTTCCGTTGTATCTTCATTGTCGTACAACAATTCCATAAATGGACTCACCTTTTTTCCTCCAAAAAGTCTGCGTAATGCCGTAGTACTGTATGTAGTATGGTTGGGTGCAAGCGTGCCTGGACAGTTTTTAATCTCAAACATAATCAGGTTGTTTTAGTTACGGTAATTGCTCCAATAGTATCGATGCCTGCTGTTGCCAGTAGGAGTCCGAAGAAATCATTTTCGTCTATCTTCAATCTACGGCATTGGATTGCTTTATTGTCTCCTTCGGAAAGCATATTGAAAAAGAAGGGGAATAAGGTGTCGTTTTGGTATGGCTCTGTACGTAATGGCAGTGTGAGCGATATAGCATCACTCCCGGGTGATACCAAATACTCCTTATCGTAAACAAACGTAAAGGTGTTATCATCATTTTCTGTGAGATGACCTGCCAACATCTGGTTGGAATATACAGCTGCTTTTCTCATAATTTATCTGTCTGCCGAATTCTAAATACCAGCTCCAGACCCAGTGCATCTCCAAGCCTGGAAAGAACATCAATGGATGGGTTTCCCTTTAATGATTCCACTAATTTAATGGTACGCAGCCCTACGCCCGAGATATCTGCTAAGTCTTGCTGGGTTAAACCCAACAATACACGCCTCTCTTTTATTGTTTCATACAGCTTCATAGTGCAATATATTACCTCTTTGATGCAAATGTAATGAAATATATTCTTAAATCATTCCAAAAGTGCCATATTTTACACGTTTGACTGTGTTAATATTAGAATTAATTCTCAATAAAGCCTTGTTCGCTGCAAAACACACGTACACAAACGTCGAATGTTGCGTATTGACGATATTGATATTATATAATGCCTAATATATCATCTTTTTTGTTGTGCGCAAAAAGGTTGGGAGGTTTATGGGGGATTAATATATGGGATTTGCCGATGGGCTATGTTGTAAATGTATATATTGATTATAATATTTCATGTGTATGCTGTATATTATTTTTTTATTTTTAATATTAATGTTGTGCGTAAATAAAATAGCTAAAACAATTTATTTTATGTATGTTTGTCTGATTATCCTTTGTAACCTTAGAAAATGAATAATAAATCTGACTTGAACACTTTTAATAGTATCTTTCAGGAATATCAACCACGATTCCTCCTTTTTGCTCAGTCATATTTGCGCAATATTTTAGTTGCTGAAGATGTGGTTATGGAGTCTTTTATGTATTATTGGGAAAATAGACACCAACTTTCTTCCTCGATAAATATACCCGCATATATTTTAACGACTGTTAAACACAAGTGTTTGAATTATTTACAGCATTTAGATGTTCGCACAAAGGTTTCTGAAGAATTAACTGAACATGCCGAATGGAAACTATATATACAAATTACAACTTTGGAAGCATGTGATCCACAAGAATTATTTTCTTCAGAAGTTCAAGCTTTAGTAGAAAAAACCTTAGCTTCGTTACCAGTGCAAACGGCTCTAATATTTAAGATGAGTCGTTATGAGAACAAATCCAATAAAGACATCGCAATTGAATTAAATTTATCAACAAAAGCCGTTGAATTCCATATCACCAAAGCCTTAAAAAAGCTACGTATAGTGCTGAAAGATTATCTTGTCTTGCTGTATTTTATTAATCTCCTTAAATAAGAAATAAATAAAGTTTAGAAATTCGTTAGGGATGTTATCCGTTGAACTGCTATTTATATGTAAGGGAATCTAATATACATTAAATAGAGACAATGGACAAAGATAAATTATATCATTTTTTTCAAGGAACTTCAACTTTTGAAGAAGAGAAAGAAATTCGCTCATGGATAGAATCTTCAAAAGAGAATATTCTTATACTCAATAAGGAACGTAAGTTGTTTAATGCATTGCTACTTGCTGATGATCATTATATTCCTCAAATAAGTCGATTTAATCTTAAAGCAATATATCGATATGCGGCAGTAGCCATAATAACTCTATGTGTTAGTTTTGTCTTTAATTATTTTCTCAATGTATCAGGCCCCTTAGCTATGCAAAAAATTACCGTCCCTGCAGGACAACGTATTAATATTGACTTACCTGATGGAAGCAATGTCTGGTTGAATGCCAATACTACTATTGAATTTCCTCTTAGCTTTACTAAAGAAAACAGGACATTATTTTTAGATGGAGAAGCTTTCTTTGATGTAAAACGAGATGAGAAACATCCTTTTATTGTTCACACTGATAGGTATGATATAAAAGTATTAGGGACGAAATTTAACATAGAATCTTATTCAGATAGTGAAAATTTTGAAACAACTTTAATTAATGGAAAAGTTTCATTAACCGCTCATTCTAATACAGATAAAGAAATAATTCTTTTGCCAAATCAAAAAGCCCATTTGCAAAATGGTATATTAAATATAGAGAATGTAGATGATTTTACTCAATATCGTTGGATTGAAGGTTTAATCTGTTTTAAAAATGCAGAATTTCAGTCAATTATGAAGAAATTTGAAAAATATTATGAAATAAAAATCATCATAAATAATAAGAAAGTAAGTCAACATATATTTACAGGTAAGTTTCGTCAAGCTGATGGTGTAGAATATGCTTTACGCGTTTTGCAAAAGGATATATCTTTTAAATTTCGAAGAGATTTGAATAAACCTATTATTTATATTGAATGACTATTGTTTGAGTGTTAACCTATTAAATCGAATGCCTATGTAATGAAGAAAACAATTTTAAAAATGCCGAAAAGTGCGCTAACACTTCTCGGCATAGATAACACAATTATTTTTAGGAACTGTATTAATTAAATCAATGCAAATGTATGAAAAATAACAAATTGTTGGATTTTTTCTATCCAATAAAAAACCAATGCAATCAAATATTTAGAATTATGCGAATTACCACCTTTCTATTACTAGTCTGTGTGTTCTGTGCCTTCGCTGAAAATTCACACTCACAAAATGCGCAGGTAACCATTAATAAGGAAAATGTAACACTCGAAGATATTCTTTCAGAAATTGAAGAGCAAACTGACTACTTATTTGTTTACAACAATGAAATCAATGTTAACAGAAAAGTATCTGTTAAAGCAGAGAAGAAAAATTTAACTGTAGTTTTATCTGAATTGCTGGCAGGAACGGGAACTTCCTATGAAATTGAAGGAACACATATTGTCATTCGTAAATTAAATAAAGCTGAAGTACTCAAAGTTCCCCAGCAGGTTAATAAAAAACAAATTAAAGGTACAGTTGTCGATTTAAAGGGAGAGCCTATCATTGGTGCAAATGTAATAGAAAAAGGAGTCGCTACTAATGGGACTATAACAGATATTGATGGAGGCTTCGTTCTGAATGTAGAAAAAAATGCTACACTATTAGTATCTTATATTGGATTTCACTCACAAACAATATCGATATCAGGCCAAGATGTAATAAATGTTAAGTTGATAGAAGACACTCAGGCCTTAGATGAAATTGTTGTCGTTGGTTATGGAACTCAAAAGAAACAGAATTTAGTTGGTGCAGTTGCTTCAATTAAAGGAGAAGAGCTTGGATCTGCAACTGCTTTTGATGTTACAAATTCAATATCAGGTCGATTGCCAGGTACTTTTGTTATGCAAGGATCGGGTGAGCCAGGAAAAGATCAAGCAAAAATTCTTATTCGTGGAAGATCTACATTAGGTGATAAAGGCAATATAAACCCTTTAGTAGTTATTGATGGTATTCCAGATAGAAGTTTATATGAAATTGATCCAAATGATATAGAAAGTATGTCAGTGCTAAAAGATGCTTCTGCGGCTATATATGGATCGCGTGCTGCAAATGGCGTAATATTAGTAACAACTAAAAGTGGGTCTAATAAAAAACCGTCACTTAATTATCAGTTTAATTACGGCATTAAGTCTCCAACAATTTTGCCTAAAACAGCCAATGCAGGAGAATATTCACAATATATTAGTGATTATCAAACTTATGAAGGACTTAGTCGATTGTATTCTGATGAAGATATTGAATTATATAAAAGTGGCATAGATCCTTGGGAGCATCCAAATACAAATTGGATGGATGATCTAGTGAAAGATTATACATCAGAACAGCATCATAGTCTTTCGATCAATGGAGGACATGATAAAATGAGATATTATACATCTTTTGGTTATAAAGAGAATCAGGCTATTTATCAGCAAGAATCAGCAAAATATAAGCAGTATAATTTTAGGGTTAAGCTTGATATGCCAATTACTGATTGGTTGGAAACCACAGTTCAATATGGTGGATTTATAACAAACAGAAAATATCCAACAACTAATACAGATCAACTATTTGGATGGGCTACAATGGTTGTACCAACATCTCCATCATTTTGGCCTACGGGTGAGCCTGGTCCTGATTTTGAAGCGGGTGTTAATCCTGTTGTAAATACAAGTTTTGATGCAGGGTATGATCAAACAGAAAATTCCAAGCATGAGTTGACTGCTAGGTTCTCAATTAAGCCATCAGCAATACCAGGTTTGTCAATAGATGGATTTTATAATTACGATATAAGTAATTCAAATAGAAAGAGATTTAAACAACCTTGGACATTATATTATCCAAAGTATGAAACAGCTGTTAGAAACTCTGATGGTTATATTACTAGTATGGAACTTGAGCCAAGATTAAGAGGTTTAGATTCTCCAGAGTTGACAGAACAAACTGATCGTACAAGAAAGACTATGATTAATTTTAGTGCAAGTTATGGACGAACATTTGGAGATCATACATTTTCTGTATTTGGTGCTTATGAACAACAAAAAGAAGATTTTCTTGACTTTGATGCATATAGAAAGTACTTTATTTCTGATTTAGTACAAGCTTTAGATGCTGGAGGAGAAAAAGATAAAACAAATAGTGGAAGAATGAGTATTTATGCAAGAAAATCCCTTATCGCAAGGCTAAATTATAGTTATAAAGATAAATACTTAATGGAGTTTATTTTCAGAAGAGATGGGTCTATTAAATTTCAACCATCACGTAGATGGGGTAATTTCCCTGCCTTACTTTTAGCTTGGCGTGCTTCAGAAGAGACATTCTGGAAAGAAAACTTGTCTTTTATAGATTATTTTAAATTAAGAGGAACATTAGGAAACATGGGAATGGACCCAGGTGATCCTTTCCAGTATATAAATAAATATGCATTAGCAGGAGGTGTAACATTAGGTTCAAATAAGGATGTAGTAACTAAGATATATCAATCAGTTCTTGCAAATCCAAATATTACTTGGGAAAAACAAAGAACAATTAATATTGGTTTTGATTCCCAATTTTATAACCAGATGTTTCATTTAAATGCTGAAGTATTCTTTAATAGACGTTCTGATATTTTAGTAAAGAAAAATGGATCTGTTCCTAGCTTTACAGGTTTATCGTTGCCAGATGAGAATATTGGTATTGTCGAAAATAAAGGGTTTGAATTAGATGCTGGTTTTCGTAAAAAGCTTGGAGAAGTAACAGTTGATTTATCAGCAAATATTAGTTTGGCTAGAAATAAGGTGGTTTTTATGGATGAACCAGAGCGTTCTGTTGATTGGCAGCGCCAAACAGGACATCCTTATGGAACTCACTTAGTATATAATGCTATTGGCATTTTTAAAACGCAACAACAGTTAGACAGTTATCCTCATTGGTCAGGAGCAAAATTAGGCGATATTATTTTTGAAGATTATAATAATGATAAAGTAATCAATGCAGATGATAGAATCATGTTGGATAAAACTGATGGACCTGAATTATTTTATGGTATGAAGTTCGATTTCGCGTATAAAAATTGGTCATTATCTGTTTTGGCTCAAGGTCAAGGATCATATTACAAGAGTACCATTTATGGAAATAGAGGTGTCGGAATGAATGTGTTTAAGTGGGTTGCAACTGATTATTGGACTCCGGAAAATAGTAATTCTGATGTGGCTCGCCCATTTCATCGGGCAGATCAATATTGGTCTTACCAATCAAATAATAGTACCTATTGGTATGACAATATGGCTTATTTAAGATTGAAGAATGTTACTCTAAATTATAACTTACCAAAGGGTCTACTATCAAAGGTTGGAGTTACAAATACTAATTTGTTCATTTCCGGATATAATTTGTGTTTACTTTATTCAGCCCAAAAGAATTATGATCCAGAAGTAGGCGATCCTCAAGGTTATCCAGCAATGAAAACCTATTCTATAGGTGTTAATCTTACTTTTTAATAGTTGAAATTATTATTATCAATAAACATATGAAAATAAATAATATAAAATATAGATGTAGCACGTTGTTGCTTGTGTTACTTTCATTCATTGGATGTGACGATGTATTTAATCAAGATCCCGTAGATTCATTTAATGAAGAATCTTTGTTTCAAGATATAAATTTGGTTGAAGCCTATTTGTATCAATGTTATGATCAGATAGGTGGTGATCACGAGAATGTATTAGGAATGAAAGAAGATTTACTATCTTCTTCTACCGATGAACTTTTAAATATTCATCGCGCAGGAAATGTAACATTTACAAAAGGAACACTATCTCCAAGTTATTTAGGCCATTTTGGTGGGACTGGAGGAACTCGCTACAATTTTATTCTTTGGAATGATTTATATAAGAATATAAAAGATGTGAATACTCTATTGGATGGAATAGATAAAGTCCCAACAAAAACTACTGCTGAAAAGGATAAAATTGAGCAAATGAAAGCAGAAGCTTATTTTATTCGAGCATTTGATTATACTAATTTACTGAGATCTTATGGTGGACTAGTGTTATCCGATAAAAAGTATAGTTTAAATGATGATTTCTTGACAATCGAAAGAGCTTCTTTACAGGAAACAGTTGATTTTATAATTTCGGATCTGGATAAAGCAATCGCTGGTTTGCCTTTAAAGGCTGATATTCAACAAGGTAGAGCAACTAAAGGTGCTGCTGGTGCTTTAAAATCAAGATTGTTAAGTTTCGTATCAGGGAAATTAATGAATGGAGGATATGAGCCAACTAATCCACAAGTGTCATTCCAGAGTGGGAGTATTGAGGATCGTTTAAAAGCTGCAAAAGCTGCTGCAAAGGATGTTATTGACGGAAAATTTGGCCAATATGCACTTACTGGGACTATAACAGAACCTCCTGCAGAACTTACCGCAGAAATGGTTAAACAATATGCTGATAATTATGCAAGTGTTTTTATGCAGAAAGGCGCTTGGAATGATGAAGTGATATTTGGTGTTCAATACTTAAATAAACAAGGGAACAGAGCAAGAAATAATCTATATTGGGGACCTAACGGATATAATTGTTGGGGTAATAATGAACCTAGTGAAGATTTAATTCGTGAATATGAAATGCAGGATGGTTCATCTTTTAAATGGGATAAGTATAATTCTGGAGAAATGAATGTTAGAGCATTTACTAAAGAACAGCTCCAGGATAACCCAGATATAAATCCATATAATGGAAGGGAGCCTCGTTTTTATGCTTCTATACTTTTCGATGATGCTCCATGGCGTGAGAGAGCAGCAACTAATAATAAAGTCCAAATTGCAACAAATATAAAGTATTCTGGGAGTAGCTTAATTGGTATGGGTGCTAATGAAATAATTAATAAGATTAAAACATTAGAGTCTTATTCTGTAGGAGGATACGATTCTAGATCTGCTGCTAATCAAGCATGGAATGGAACTAAAACAGGATATTATTTACGTAAAATGCTGGATGTTGAACTTGATGGAGAAGTTGATAATAATGAAAATGCCTGGATAGAAATGAGGTATGCTGAAGTGCTCCTAGATTATGCAGAGGCATGTATAGAATTGGGCGAAGTAGCGGAAGGTTTATCGGCTGTTAATATGATTAGAAATCGTGCAGGATTGCCTAGTAGATCATTATCTGTCTCAAAAGATCAGGCAAGAGAATGGTATCGTCATGAAAGATTAATTGAAATGATGGCAGAAGGAGATAGATGGTATTGTATACGAAAATGGATGATATGTGACAAGGTTATTAAAGATATAAGCCCAATGTATATATACCATTTCGATGATGGAGTTTCAATATACCTTCATAATACCTCTACTATTGCAGATGCAAGGGTGTGGAAGGATAAACAGTATTGGTTGCCTATTTCAATAGATGAAACGAACAAGGCACCGCAAATAAAACAAAATCCTGGTTATTAATTATTAACTTTAAAACGAACATTGTTATGGAATTTACTAGAAGAAATTTTCTAAAGACTGCTAGTGTTGCAGCTGTAGGATCGCTTATACCTAATGAAGTTATTTTATCCTCAAATTCAGCTTGGTCTTCAAATAGTAATACGTTGAAAATTGGTTTAGTTGGTTGTGGAGGTCGTGGTTCTGGTGCAGCAGAGGAGGCTCTTAATGCCGATCCCAATGTAGTTTTGTCTGCTATGGCTGATGCATTTAAAGATAATTTAGATGTATCGTTTCAGAAATTGAAAGATAAAATGACACAAAAAGTACAAGTGACTGATACCAATAAATTTGTAGGATTAGATGCATATAAAAAATTAATAGATTCTGATGTCGATGTTGTCATTTTAGCTTCTCCTCCCGCTTTTCGCCCAACTCATTTGGAATATGCAATTAATGCTGGTAAACATGTGTTTTGTGAAAAACCTTTTGCTGTTGATGGACCTGGATTACGTAGAGTAATCATGGCGGCACAAAAGGCTAGAGAGAAAGGCTTGTCATTAGTTTCTGGGTTTTGTTGGAGATACCATTCTCCAAAGCGTGAGACTTTTGGGAGAGTATTAAATGGTCAAATCGGAGAAATTCTATCTGCTGAAGTTTCCTATGATACGGGAGAACTTTGGTTTAAAGAACGTAAAAGCGGTTGGTCGGATATGGAGTATAAATTACGTAATTGGCTATATTATAGCTGGCTGTCTGGCGATCATATTATAGAACAAGCTATTCATAGCTTGGATATGCTTCAATGGGGGATGGGGGATGCACTTCCTATTGCAGTAAGCGGAACAGGAGGAAGACAAAAGAGAGTTGACCCCAAATTTGGGAATGTATATGATCATTTCGCAGTTACGTATGAGTATGCAAATGGTGCAAAGGCTTATTTTAAGTGTCGTCAACAGGCTGGAACCACTCCTTCGTATGGAGTTGAGCTTGTGGGAAAGGATGGTAAATGTATTGTTGATTGTCGAACCGGTGTTCATGAAATAAAAGGTCTAAATCCTTGGAAATATGCAGATGTAACTAAATTTACGGATGAGAATGCATACAAAAAATCAAATGTTAGAAGCATGTATCAACAAGAACATGATGAACTTTTTGCCTCTATTAGGAATAATACTCCAATCAATGATGGAGAATGGATGACCCGTTCTAATTTGGTAGCTATGGCTGGACGGATGGCTAGCTATACAGGACAAACTATTTCTTGCGAGCAAGCATTGTGTTCCCTAGAGACATTATTTCCAGAATCTATTTCTTGGGACACAAAGTATGATGTTCCAATTGCAGTTCCAGGTGTTACACCCTTTAAATAAGTAATTATGCAACGAAGAAATTTTATAAAGTCAGCTACTGTGTTGGCTGGTATGACTGCAGTTCCATCTTTTGGTCTTGCATCTGAGCCTTTTTCAGATGAAAAAAAAGAAAGAAGATTAAAGAAGGGGTTAGGTTATGCTATGATCCAAGAAAATATACCCTTGGTTGATAAGTTTAAGCTAGTTAAGGATCTTGGATTTGATGGTATTGAGTTTAATAGTCCGCTTGATATTCCGATAGCGGATTTGCTTGATGCTAAATCTAAAACTGGAGTAGAACTTCCTAGTGTAGTTAATAAAGATCATTGGTCAAAACCTCTTTCTCATCCCGATCCATTAGTTCGAAAAGAATGTATTGACTCTGTGTCACGTTCTTTGGAAGATGTTAAGTTATTGGGTGGAGACACTGTACTAGTTGTTCCAGGAGTAGTAAATGAAAATAGTCCATATGAACAGGCATATAATTATGCGTTAGAATCTATAAGAAGTTTAATTCCTGTAGTAGAAAAAACGAACATTAAAATTGGATTAGAGAATGTTTGGAGTAACTTTATCCTAAGCCCTGTTGAAGCTAAACGGTTTGTTGATGAAATTAATCATCCGTTGATTGGTTGGTATTTTGATATTGGCAACGTTTTACGTTATGGATGGCCTGAACATTGGATTAAAACTCTTAATTCTAGAATTGTTAAACTTCATATTAAGGAGTTTAGTCGTGAAATAATGAATACTAAGGGATTGCGAAATGGATTTAATGTTGAATTATTGGAAGGGGATAATAATTGGCCTATTGTAATGAAGGCAATTAAAAATATAGAATATTCAGGCGGTTGGATTACGGCTGAGGTTTCGGGTGGAGATCGAAATTATTTAAAAAAAATCTCTCAGCAAATGGATTCAATATTGGAATTTTATGTTTGATTTTTGTCCTTTTGTTATACTATAGATCTAATACTGTGAATTGATTAATTAAATTTGAATATTTTATTATGAGGGTGCTCAATATTTGAACACCCTCATTTTTTAGTTATGTATCTGGTAAAAGGTATTGCAACCCACCATTTTCGCGACCTCACGAAAATGGTGGGTTTTCTATTTTACACGTGTGTTTGTGTTAATATAAATGTTACAAATCATATAGGTATTTTAATCAAGTTCATAATTTTTCTGAAAACATATCCCGCTGCAAAGCAAAGTGGAATACCTATACATAGCTCTATTACCAAACGATGGAATGGAGAAACTGGCATCATCTCAACTAAAAATGTACAGCCTACCAAAACAACCGGATGAATGATATAGAATGAATAGGATTGTTTAGAAAGCCATCCGATCAATTTAGATTTATAATTGAAATACCTTTTTGAAAATACTAATAAGAAATAACATATACCTACACACATGATGGGCTCCCACATAGCGTAGGCTGCTGCGAATCTGTTCCATCCTCCGTTTATCAAATTTCCATCTGGACAATCTTTTAAAGCGAATAAAAAGAATGGCATTACTACCAAAAACAAGATCGTTAGCCAGATATATCCATCCCTTAACCTAAGTTCATCTAACCATCTGTTTCTGTAAGCAATAATTCCTAAAAAGTACATACCGATATATAATGGATAATATCCTAATTGTAAGCCAAACAGATCTTTTCCTGTAGGAAGGACTAGCCTTACTATAAATGCCCATATGCCCATAAACAGAATAAAGCAGAGAGTAGGCAATATTTTAGGGAGTTTCCATTGAATTGCAATCCTATTAGAAAGTGATCTATAAAATACATACGTCATCTCGAAGAGCAGAAGTGTGAAGACAAACCACATGGGCCCAAAACCTACCTCATAAGGTGAATTGTAAATCCAATGCACAACGAGTGGATTGATAATAAAATAATAAATGAGCAATGGTATGAGAAGACGCCTAATCCTATCCTCTATGAATAGAGCTGGGCCTTTCCTATCGTAAGAACCAGGCATAAGAAAAGCTGATATGAAGAAAAACAGGCTCATGAAATAGGCCTGATCAATTCCCATATTTATGGAAAGTAGAAATTGGAGATTACTGCTAACTAACTCTGATGTTTTATAATACCATCCTCCAGATGCTCCGAATGCAATAGCTGAATGGTGATAAAAAACTAATATGGTAAGAAAAACCCGTAGTAAATCTATATAGAATAGATGCTGTTTAGATGGTTCTTGTTTCATAATAATCTATTTAGTGGTAAAAACATACTTACAAAAAGAAACTTGTCAGAGAAAAGTTCTCTTGACAATCGGCATCATTTATGTGGTTGTTTTGTTAATTTATTGTATTGTAAGTACAAAGTTAGCTATAATTATACAAAGGTTTCGATATTAATGTTCAAAAACACACGATGAAGACGGTATGATTTTAAAGGAATTGTGTCTTATTAGAAATTGAAGATCTAAATATAACTTATGAAACGATTCATCTTATCTTGTCTATTTATCTGCTTTGCGTGTTCCGGAGCGGAAGTCCCCACCGTGGTTGATCAGCAACCGGTAACGAAACAGTCTAAACCTAAATATCTGTGGTTTGATGCGGAAGCCAATTTTGAGCGTTTTTCAAATCAGGATTCCATCCGTTATTACCTGGATAAAACCAAAATGACGGGTTTTAATCATATTGTGGTGGATGTGCGTCCTGTGTATGGAGATGTATTGTATAAAAAGACCTCGTTAATGACGGAGCTGACTACCGTGAATGGTTTTTCACGTACGCTGACATGGGATTATTTGCAGTTCTTTATTGACGAAGCGAAGAAGCGGGATTTGAAGGTGACGGTTTCGACTACTATTTTCCCTGCCGGCCGACCGGATACTAAGGAGGGAATGGCTTATCGTGATGCCTCGTGGGCCGGCAAAACATCTATCCAGCATTCGTCTAAAGGGATGCTGAAAGAAATGGATGATCCATCTAAAGTGGCTGCGTTTCTGAATCCGGCATTGCCTGAAGTGCAGGAGTTTGCTTTGAAATTTATCCGCGAACTGGTTACCAACTATGACTTTGATGGATACGCACTGGACTATTGCCGTTATCTGAGTATCGATTCCGATTTTTCTGATGAATCGCGGAAGTTGTTTGAAGCTTATATAGGAGAACGTGTGACTAACTTTCCAGATGATATTTTTTATTGGAAAGATGGTCAGCGTCATTTTGGAAAGTACGCTAAAA
>VSSQ01000432.1_pt1 | contig 29445 bp, 31 predicted proteins | sample 4763081 | NCBI WGS metagenome assembly VSSQ01 (sample SAMN12137344, study PRJNA551015) | bioreactor metagenome | isolation source: SDC9 anaerobic chlorinated ethene degrading culture | place: USA: Knoxville, Tennesee | collected 2015-01-01
TTTTTTGCACAAAAAGGGACTGTGCACTAATTATTAGTGCGACAGCCCCTTTTTTTAAATTATAAATTAATAAAAAAACAAATGTTAATAATTTGTAAACAAATTATTGACAATTAAGTAAAATATAAATTAATATTAAAATGTTCTTGTATTTTTAATATAATATAAACTTTGGAGGCATATATGGTTAAAAGTATGACTAGCTTTGGCAGAGCTAGTAGTGAAGAAGGAAATAAATTTTTATTTTCAGTGGAAATGAAAAGTGTAAATAGCAGGTATTTAGATTTAAATGTAAGATTACCCAAAAGTATAATTTCTTTAGAAGAAGAAATTAGAAGATTAATAAATTCAAAACTATCAAGAGGAAAAGTAGATGTATTTATTAATCAAAAAAGTTATAGTAGCGGAGATGGAATAGCTAAATTAAATTTAAGACTTGCAGAAAGTTATTATAACTGTTTAAGAGAAATAGAAGAAAATCTAAATATAAAAAATGATATAACAGCAACTCAAATTGCTAGATTTCCTGATGTTATAACGATTATAGAAGAAGAAGATTCAATAGACGAAATTTGGAAAGTTATTAAACCTCTTATAAATTCATCATTAGAAATGATGAATAATATGAGAATAATTGAAGGAGAAAAGCTTAAGGAAGATATTCTTCAAAAATTAATTGAAATAGAAAGTTTAGTACACAATATAGAAAATATAGCATATACTGTTCCAATTGCATATAAAAAGAAATTAGAGGTTAAGCTTAAAGATTTACTTGAAGGAATAGAAATAGATGAAGTGAGAATAGCACAAGAGATAGCTATAATTGCAGATAAGTCAGCGGTAGATGAGGAAATTACAAGACTTAAAAGTCATTTAAATCAAATGAGAAAAACTTTTAAAGAAGACGGACAAATTGGAAGAAAACTTGATTTTATAATTCAAGAGATGAATAGAGAAGCTAATACAATTGCTTCTAAATCTAACGATATGAATATGACAAATTATGTCATTAACATAAAAAACTTAATAGAAAAAATAAGAGAACAATCACAAAATATAGAGTAAATAGGAGGAGAACAATGGGTATAAAGTTAATTAATATTGGATTTGGTAATATAGTTTCTGCAAATAGACTTGTTGCTATTGTAAGTCCAGAGTCAGCACCTATAAAGAGAATAATACAAGAAGCTAGAGATAGAGGTATGCTTATAGATGCAACTTATGGAAGAAGAACAAGAGCTGTTATAATAACAGATAGTGATCATGTCATATTATCAGCAGTTCAACCAGAAACCGTAGCTCATAGGCTTGTAGCAAAAGATGAAGCTGTAGATGAGGTAGATGAATAATGCAGAGTAATAATAGAGGTGTTTTAATAGTTATTTCAGGACCTTCGGGAGCTGGAAAAGGTACTATTTGTAAGGCTTTATTAGAAAAGCATAAAAATATATATATTTCAGTTTCAGCTACAACAAGATCTCCAAGAAATGGAGAAGTAGATGGCGTAAATTATTACTTTTTATCCAAAGAAGTATTTAAAGAAAAAGTTGAAAAAAATGGATTTTTAGAATATGCTAATGTCCATGGAAATTTTTATGGTACTCCAAAAGTAAATGTGGAAAAAATGCTTGAAGAAGGAAAGGATGTTATTCTAGAAATAGATATTCAAGGAGCTCTACAAGTAAAAGAAAACTTTAGTGAAGGAGTATTTATATTTATTCTTCCACCATCAATGGAAGAATTAAAACAAAGAATTATAAAAAGAGGCAGCGAAACAGAAGAATCATTAATGACTAGATTTAAAAATGCATATAAAGAAATTAATTATGTTTCAAAATATAATTATGCTGTAGTAAATGATACTTTAGATCTAGCTGTATCAAAAGTAGAATCAATTATAGCAGCAGAAAAATGCAGAGTTGATAGAATAAAAGAAAATACAATTTTAGATTCCAAGGAGGGCTTAATTCATGAACAACTCTATGATTAATCCATCAATAATGGATTTACTTAAAAAGGTAGATGACAGATATTCACTAGTAATAGTTACTTCAAAAAGAGCAAGACAAATAATAGATGGAAGCGAACCATTAGTTGCAACTAAATCTAAAAAACCTTTAACTATTGCTATTAATGAAGTTAATGAAGGTGAAGTAGGATATGAAGCTATACCTACAAAAGAAGGTTTAAAATAATTATGAATAATAAAAAGTGTGTATGCATAGGCGTAAGTGGAGGCATTGCAGTTTATAAAGCTTTAGATATCATAAGTGCTTTAAAGAAGAAAGATATTGATGTAAGAGTTATTATGACTGAATCTGCAACTAAATTTGTAACTCCATTATCATTTCAATCATTAAGTCAAAATATGGTTGTAACAGATATGTTTGCAGAGCCTAAGGCCTTTGAAATACAACATATATCACTAGCTAAAAGAGCAGATGTTTTTTTAGTAGCACCAGCTACTGCAAATATAATTGGAAAAGTTGCAAATGGAATATCTGATGATATGTTATCTACAACTATTATGGCAACTAGAGCAAAGGTTATCTTTGCTCCAGCGATGAATACTAACATGTATGAAAACATGATCGTTCAAGATAATATAGAAAAATTAAAAAAATATGGATATGAATTTATAGAACCAGCTTCTGGTAGACTTGCTTGTGGAGATATAGGTACAGGGAAGCTTGCAGATGTAAATACAATTGTAGAAAGAGTTTTAGAAGTACTTAACAATCAAGATAAATCTAAGGAATTACAAGGGAAAAATGTTTTAATAAGTGCGGGACCAACTCATTCCAAAATAGATCCAGTTAGATTTATTACAAATAGATCAACAGGAAAAATGGGATATTATATTGCAGAGGAGGCTAAAGCTAGAGGGGCTAATGTTACTTTAGTGTCAGGTCCAACTAATATAAACCCTCCTACAGGTATAAATGTAATAAATGTAACTACAAATGAAGAAATGAAAAATGCAATGTTAGATAATTTTAAAAATAGCGATATTGTTATTAAATCAGCAGCAGTTGCAGATTATAAAGCTAAAAACTATAGCAATGAAAAAATAAAGAAAAGCGAAGAGGATTTAGTTTTAACTTTTGTAAGAGATAACGATATTTTAAAGATATTAGGAGAACAGAAAAATAATCAAGTTCTTGTTGGATTTGCAGCAGAAAGTAACAATATAATAGAGAATGCTAAGAATAAATTACAAAAAAAGAATTTAGATTATATAGTGGCAAATGATATTACAAGTGCTGACACCGGATTTGGAAGTGAAGATAATAAAGTTATCATTATTTCTAAAGATGGAGAAGAAATATATTTAGATAAGATGAGTAAAAAAGAAGTTGCATCTAAAATCTTTGAAACTATATTAAGAAAGCGCTAAAGGGCGCTTTCTTCTATTTATAGGGTTAATATAACCTAATAAAAGGGTGATGAATTTGAAAAAATATGCAGAAATCATTATAAATAGTGATGCTTTAGATATAGATAAACCCTTTACTTATGAAATACCAGAAGAACTTAAACATGAAATAAAGATAGGACAATGGGTAAAAGTACCTTTTGGAGTTAAAAATTCTCTTGTAGATGGATTTATATTATCTATAAAAGAAGAAGAAATAAAGGGCATTAGAATAAAAAAAATAAAATCCATAGGGGCAATAGAATCACTTTTAAGTGAAAATGATTTAAAGCTTATTTATTTTATAAGGGAAAGTTATTTATGTAAGTATATAGATGCTATAAAGCTTCTTATTCCACAAGGAATATTAAAGGGAACTAAGAATAAGTATAAAATGGTAGTAGCCATTGGAGATAATTCTTTGGATAGTAATACTTTAAATAAATATAAAGATATAATAAGCTTTATAAAAGATAACAATGGAAAATTTAATAAAAGTGAACTTGTGAATTTATATAAATTCTCATTATATAAAATTAATAAATTAGTAAGTGATGGATATTTAAAAATAGAAGAAGAAATAGTATATAGATATAATAATAAAAAATATATCGAATACAGTGAAAGAAAACTTACAGAAGATCAAATTAAGGTTTTAAACCAAATAAAAGATTCTAATAAAAAAATATTCTTACTAAAGGGAGTAACTGGTTCTGGAAAGACAGAAATTTATATGAAGCTTGTAAGTGAAGCTATTTCAAAAGAAAAATCTGCAATAATTTTAGTACCAGAAATATCTCTAACTCCACAAATGATAGAAAGATTTAAAGGAAGATTTGGAAGAGAAGTTGCAGTATTTCATAGTAAGCTATCAGATGGAGAGCGATATGATGAATGGTATAGAGTTAAAGAATGTAAAGCGAAGGTTATAATTGGTGCGAGAAGTGCATTATTTTTACCAGTTTCCAATCTAGGTGTAATAATAATAGATGAGGAACATGAAAATACTTATAAATCAGAACAAAATCCTAGATATGTAACAAGAGAAATAGCAGAATTTTTAAGTGAAGTTAAAGACTGTAAAGTTATATTAGGTTCAGCAACACCATCTATAGAAACTTATTATAGAGCTATTACAGGTGAAATAGAATTATTAGAACTTAATAATAGGGTAGATAATAAACCTATGCCTATAATGGATATAGTAGATATGAGAGAAGAATTGAATAGTGGAAACATATCCATGTTTAGCAGAAAGCTTTTTACAGAAATTAAGGAAGCTTTATACAGAAAAGAGCAAATAATTTTATTCTTGAATAGAAGAGGCTTTTCTACTTTTGTATCCTGTAGAAGTTGCGGGTATGTATTTAAATGTCACAAATGTGACATATCAATGACGTATCATAAAAATGGATATCTTATATGCCATTATTGTGGGTATACTGAAAGGCAACAAAAAATCTGTCCAAAATGTAAAAGTAAATATGTTAAGCATTTTGGAGCTGGAACAGAACGTGTTGAAGAAGAAGTAAAAAAATACTTTAAAGATGCTAGAGTTCTAAGGATGGATGTAGATACTACAAGAAGTAAAAATGCCCATGAGGATATATATAATTTATTTAAAAATAGAAAGGGAGATATCCTTATAGGAACCCAAATGATATCGAAAGGATTAGATTTTGAAAATGTAACATTAGTTGGAATATTAGCTGCAGATATGTCTATAAACATACCAGATTATAGATCTGCTGAGAGAACATTTCAAATAGTTACACAGGTTGCAGGAAGAGCAGGGAGAGGAGCTAAAGAGGGGAAAGTTATTGTTCAAACATATAATCCAAATCATTATAGTTTAAATTATGCTAAAAGTTATAATTATGAAGGATTTTATAATGAAGAATTTACAGCAAGAGGTTTGATGTATTATCCTCCTTTTGGTAAAATACTATTAATAAATACTTCTTCTAAAAATGAAAAAATATTAATGGATTTTATGGCTTTATTAAAAGATAATTTTGAAAAAATAAAGGATGAATATAATAATGTAGAAATGTTAGGACCAGTTCCGTGTATCATTTCTAAGATTAAAGATAATTATAGATGGCAAATTTTGTTTAAAGGTGAATTATCTTTAGATTTTTGTAAAAAAATTAAAGATAAACTTTATCAATTAAATAAGAATGTATATAATGAAGTAAAAGCAACTATTGATATTAATCCAAATAATTTGACTTAGGAGGTAGAAAAATGGCGATTAGAAATATAAGACAAAATGGAGATGAAGCATTAAGAAAGAAATGTAAGGCTGTTACTAAAATAACACCTAGAACAATAAAATTAATTGAAGATATGGCGGATACTATGTATGAAGCTGATGGAGTTGGGCTGGCAGCACCTCAAGTTGGTATACTTCAAAGAATATTTGTTATAGATGTTTATGATGACTATGGATTAAGAGTATTTATAAATCCAGAAATATTAGAGGTTTCGGGGACTCAAATTGGTGAAGAAGGATGTTTAAGTGTGCCTGGAGAAGCTGCAGATGTTGAGAGACCTAACTATGTAAAAGTAAAAGCACTAAACGAAAAAGGAGAAGAGTTCATCTTAGAAGCAACAGAGCTTTTAGCAAGAGCTATACTTCACGAGAATGATCATCTAAATGGTACTTTATTTATAGATTATTTAAAATAACTAAGGAGGATTAGCATGAAGATAGTATTTATGGGAACCCCAGACTTTGCAGTACCTTCATTAAAAAAAATAATTGATGTTTATGGAGTTGAAAGTGTATTTACTCAACCTGATAAACCAAAAGGTAGAGGTAAAAAAATATCATATTCACCAGTTAAGGAAGTTGCATTAGAAAATAATATTAAAGTTTTTCAACCTACTAAACTAAAAGCTGATAAAGAAGCTTTAGAGTATCTAAAAAATTTAAAACCAGATTTTATAATAGTTGTAGCTTTTGGGCAAATATTGACAAAAGAAGTTTTAGATATTCCAAAGTATGGTTGTATAAATTTACACGCTTCTTTATTACCTATGTATAGAGGAGCAGCCCCATTAAATTGGGCTATAATAAATGGTGAAAAAAAATCAGGAAATACAACAATGTTAATGGATGTAGGACTTGATACAGGAGATATGCTTCTTAAAGATGAGATTGAGATAACTGATAATATGACAGCTGGAGAATTGCATGATTTATTAATGTATAGAGGAGCAGACCTTTTGTTAAATACTATAGATGGTTTATCAAAAGGAACCATAATTCCAGAAAGACAGTGTGAGGAAACCTTTTATGCAAAGATGCTAAATAAAGATTTGGGGAGGATAGATTGGAATAATTCTGCTAAAAATATTCATAACTTAATTAGAGGACTTAATCCATGGCCAATTGCACATACTACTTATGATGATAAATCAATGAAGATATATGAAAGTGAAGTTTTAGTAGAAAGTAGTAATAAAGAGCCAGGAACTATAATAAATGTATCTAAGGAAGGAATGAAAGTTTCAACAAATTTAGGGGTATTGTTAATTAAGAAAATTCAATTTCCAAATGGAAAGCCTTTAACTATAGAACAATATACAAATGGTAATGAACTAGAAATAAATAAAAAACTTATTTAGATTTTACCATAAATAATATAAATCTATATATAAAGGAGAGAAATTTATGTTTTATCCAGGATTTTTATTTGATTCAACTTATTTAATTTTGATACCAGCTATGATAATAGCTTTTTGGGCACAATTTAAAATAGACAGTGCATATAAAAAATATAAAACTGTTAGAACTTTAAGTGGTGTTACTGGTAGTGAGGTTGCAAGAAATATATTAGATGGTGCAGGACTTTTTGATGTAAAAGTTGAAAGATATAGTAAGCACCTTGGTGATCATTATGATCCTTCATTAAGAGTAATAAGGCTTTCACCGGAAGTATATGATAGTGCAACTGTAGCAGCTGCTGGAATAGCAGCTCATGAATGTGGGCATGCAATTCAACATCAAACTCATTATGCTCCTTTAGCTTTAAGGACGAAAATAGCTCCAGTTGTTAATATAGGGAGCTCAATATCAATATATTTATTTATGATAGGTATATTTTTAGGAAATCCATTATTTGCAAAGATAGGTATAATATTTTTTAGTGGAGCTGTAATTTATCAAATTATAACTCTTCCAGTAGAATTTAATGCTTCGACAAGAGCATTAAATATATTAAAAACAAGAACTTTCTTATATGGAGAGGAATTAAAAGGAGCGCAAAAGGTTTTAGATGCAGCTGCAATGACATATGTAGCAGCAACTCTTATGGCTATTTCTCAACTAATAAGATTAATAGCTATAAATAATAGATATAATGATAATTAAGAGGTAGAAGGATGAACAGTAGAAAACTTGCAAGACAAATAGTACAGAGAGTTTTAGAAGAAGGAGCGTATTCAAACCTAGTTCTTTCAAATGAACTCAATACAAGAGATATAGAAGATAAAGATAAAGGACTTATAACAGAAATTGTTTATGGAACTTTAAGAAGAAAAAGAACTTTAGATGTGTTAATAGGAAATTTTGTTAAAGATATTAATTTAATTGATACAACCGTATTAAATATATTAAGAGTAGCTATTTATCAAATGTATTTTTTAGATAAAATACCTGAATATGCGGCATGTAATGAAGCTGTTGAAGAAGCAAAAGAAGTTTCTTTAGAAGCATCTAAACTTGTAAATGGAATTTTAAGAAACTATATAAAAGATGAAAAAGAAATTGTTGTTCCAGGAAACAGAATAGATGAACTTGCTTATAAGTTTTCTTTTCAACCTTGGATGATAAGGCTTTTTATAAAGCAATATGGTGAAGAAAAGACTATGAAATTAATGTCAGGCCTAAATGAGACGCCAAAAGTTACTGTTAGAGTGAATGAATTTAAGGCAGAATATGATGAAGTTTATGAAAAATTAGAAGAGATTGGATATAATATTGAGGAAGGATATGCTTGCCCAGAAGGAATAGCAATAAAGGGTGGAAAAGGAATTGAAGATAATGCACTTTTTAAAGAAGGACTTATTACAGTTCAAGATGAAAGTGCAATGCTTGTAGCACCTTTATTAGATTTAAAAGAAGGAGATAAAGTTTTAGATCTTTGTGCTGCGCCAGGTGGCAAAACAACACATATTGCTGAATTATTAGGCAATACTGGTGAAGTTTTAGCTTTTGATTTACATGAAAATAAACTTTCTCTTATAGAAGAAAATGCAAAGAGATTAGGACTAAATAATATAGTGTGTAAGGCTATGGATGCAACTAAGCTAAATAGTGATTATATAAGCTATGGAGATAAAGTATTAATAGATGTACCTTGTTCAGGACTTGGTATAATAAGAAAGAAACCAGAAATAAAATGGAATAAAACAAGACAACAATTAAAAGATTTAGTTCCAATACAAAGAGAAATAATGGAAAATGCATGGCAATATTTAAAACCTGGTGGAACACTTGTATATTCTACATGTACATTAAATAAAGAAGAAAATGAAGAAAATTTACAATGGTTCTTATCAAAGCATAAAGATGCAGCTGTAGAAAAAGTATATATAGGAAATAATAGTAACTTTATATACAATGCAGATGGAAGCTTAACTATATTGCCAAATGATTCTATGGATGGTTTCTTTATGGGAAAAATAAAGAAAATAAAATAGGTGAAATATGAAAAACATTTTAGATTACAGTTTAGAAGAAGTTTCCTTATGGATGAAGGAAAATGAAGAAAGTGCCTTTAGGGCAAAACAAATTTTTTCGTGGATATATAAATATACTTGGAATTTTGAAGAAATGAAGAATTTACCTAAAAGTTTAATTGATAAACTTAGTAAAAATTTTTATATAGGAATTCCAGAAGTAGTAGAGAAATATGAATCAACTTTAGATGGTACTCAAAAGTTATTATTAGCTTTCGATGATGGAAACATCATCGAAAGTGTAATAATGAAATATAAGCATGGTAATTCAATATGTATTTCTACTCAAATTGGATGTAGAATGGGATGTAAATTCTGTGCGTCAACTTTAGAAGGAAGAGTTAGGAACTTAACGGCTGGGGAGATATTATCAGAAGTTATATTAGCTCAAAAGGTATTAGGTGAAAGAATTTCTAATATAGTATTAATGGGAAGTGGAGAGCCTTTAGATAATTATGAAAATGTTACTAAATTTTTAGATTTAGTAAATTCTGATTATGGATTAAATATAGGTCAAAGACACATAACTCTGTCTACTTGTGGGTTAGTACCTAAAATTTATGAACTGGCAGATAAAGGATATGCTATAACACTAGCTATATCATTACATGCATTTAGTGATGAAAAAAGAAGAGAAATAATGCCAATTGCTAATAAATATTCAATAAAGGAAATATTAGAAGCTTGTGATTATTACTTTAATAAAACGGGCAGAAGAATAACCTTTGAATATTCATTAGTATCAGGTATAAATGATGGTAAAGAAGATGCGAAATCTCTTTCAAAATTGTTAAGGGGAAGACAATGTCATGTTAATCTTATACCTGTCAATGAAATAAAAGAAAATACTTTGAAAAGGCCTTCAAAAAAAATTATAGAAGATTTTGAAAAAGTATTATCAGAAAGTGGAATTGAAGTTACAGTAAGAAGAGAAATGGGTAATGATATAAATGCTGCTTGCGGTCAATTAAGGAGAAATTTCTTAAAGTCTCAAATTTAGAGGGAGTGGGTATTGGTGATTGGTATAAAAAGTGACGTGGGTAACTTAAGAAACCTAAATGAAGATTATGCAGAATTTTATGAAAATGAAGAATTTAAAATTTATGTAGTAGCAGATGGAATGGGAGGGCATAATGCTGGTGAAGTTGCAAGCAAAACTGCCTCAAAGTCATTAATAAAATACATAAAAGATAATTTTAAAGATGAGAATAGTAGAAATATATTAGAAAAAGCTATTCAACATGCAAATTCAAAGGTGTATAATTTAGCACACCGCAATGAAACCTATAATGGAATGGGAACAACTTTAGTTGCATGTTTAATAACTAAAAATATAACTCAAGTTGCAAATGTTGGCGATAGTTCTTGCTTTGGAATAAAATCAAAGGAAATAACCAAGATAACAAAAGATCATTCTTTAGTTCAAGAACTTTTAGATTGTGGTAGCATCTCAAAGGAACAAGCTATAAATCATCCTCAAAAAAATGTTATAACTAGAGCAATAGGAACAGAAGAAGTTGTAAATATAGATCTATTTAGCATAGAAAAAAATAAATTTGATTATTTCCTTATGTGTAGTGATGGTTTAACAAATGAAATAGGCTTAGAAGAGATTTTATCATTTAAATTAGAAGAAAAAGAATTACAGGATATTTGTGAGGAACTTGTTAATCTAGCTAAATTTAAAGGTGGAAGAGACAATATAACTGTAATGTTATTTGGAGGAGAGGTGTAATATGAATGGAATTATACTAGGTGGCAGATATGAACTTCTTGAAAAAGTAGGGGAAGGCGGAATGTCTGAAGTTTATAAAGCTAAATGTAATAAGCTTAATAGATTTGTAGCAGTAAAAATATTAAAAAAGCAATTTGCAGACAATAAGGAAATATCCCAAAAATTTAAAAGAGAAGCAACTGCCATTGCAAATTTATCAGATACTAATATAGTTAATGTTTTAGATGTAGGTACTCAAGATGATATAGATTATATAGTAATGGAATATATAAGCGGAAAAACTTTGAAGGAGTTAATTAATTATAGTGGAAAGCTTAGTTATAATACAGCTATAAAAATAGCTCTTCAAATAGCTAAAGCTCTGGATTGTGCACATAAGAATAATATAATCCATAGAGATATAAAGCCACAAAATATATTAGTTACTGAATCTGGCGAAGTTAAGGTTACTGATTTTGGTATAGCAAAATCTACAGACTCACAAACAATAACAAATACTACAAGTATTATTGGATCAGCTCATTATCTTTCACCAGAACAAGCAAAAGGAACTTATATTGATTTTAGATCAGATATATATTCTTTTGGAATAGTTTTATATGAGATGGTAACAGGAAGATTACCATTTGAAGGTGATTCGCCAGTTACAGTTGCATTAAAGCATTTGCAAGAAGAGCCTATTCCTCCTAAAAATATAAATTCTGCTATTCCGGATAGTTTAAATAAGTTAATACTTAAAGCTATAGAAAAAGAACCAATAAAGAGGTATCAAAATGCTAAAGAAATAATTCAGGACTTACAAAAGATACAAGAAAATCCTGATGTAGTAATAGGCTCTCAAGTTGTAGATAATAGTGATCATACTATAATAATGAGTCCGATTAATAGTCAAAGTCAAAAGACAACTCATATTTCTAAGTTAGAAGATGATTATTATGATGATGAAGACGAAGAATATGATGAAGAATATGACGAAGACGATAAAGAAACTGTTAAGAAAAAAAAGAAAAACAAAAATGGTGTTAAAAAGGCTTTAATTGTAGTCGGAGCAATAATTTTAGTATTAATTTTAGGATCTATAGGATACTTCCTAGCAAATGGAAATAGTAATAAAGAAGTTGAAGTCCCTAATATAGTTGGAAAAACTGTGAATGAAGTTAAATCAGAAGTTGAAGCTTTAGGATTACAGATAAAAGTTAAAAGCACTGAAAAAAGTGATAAACCAGAAAATACTATATTACAAACAGACCCTAAATCAGGAACAAAGGTAAAGAAAGATTCAATAATTAATGTTGTAGTTTCAGCAGGAGAAGAACAAGTAGATATGCCTGATTTTAGAGATTATGAAAAAACAAATATTGAGAAAACATTACAAACTCAAGGATTTACTAATTATACTATTAAGGAAGAATATAATGATAAAGTAGAAAATGGGTATTTAATTAAACAAAGCCCATCTGCTGGTACTAAAATTAGTAAAAAAACTGAAATAGAAATAATTATAAGTAAAGGACCAGAAGTTAAACTTGTTAATGTACCTAATGTAGTAGGAGAAAAGGAAGCTAAGGGAAAAGAGACGCTAGAAAAGCTTAAGCTTGTAGTAACTATTAATTATGAAGTTACCAATGATAAAAGCCAAGATGGTGTAATATTAAAACAATCTGATTCTGATTCTCAACGAACCGAAGGAACCCCAATAACTTTAACAGTAGGAAAGTTTGAGGAAAAAATTATAGATATTGCAGGATTAGGCCTTGAAGCAGGAATGAAGGTAGATGATGCAATAAAAATACTTCTTAGAAATAATATATCTTATAAGATAATTGGTAGTGGAGATATAGTTGAAAGCTTTACTAAAGAAATAAAAGAAGGTCAAACAGTAGAAATAAAAGCAAAAAAATCAGAAAAGCCAGAGAATACTGAAAATCAACAATAGTAATAATGGAAATTATTTATAAAAATAAAAATCAGCATTTAAGCTGATTTTTATTTTTATAAAATTTATTTGCATTTTTTGGTGAAATCTGTTTATTATAAAATATAAAGATTAAATTTTTTGGAGGAAGTATGGAAGGAAAAATTATAAAAGGAATTGGTGGGTTTTACTATGTTAAAACTAAAGATGATATAATAGAATGTAAAGCGAGAGGAAAGTTTAGGCATAAGGATATGAAGCCTATGGTTGGAGATAATGTAGATATAAATATCTCTAATGGAAAAGGGGTAATTGAAGATATATATGATAGATCCTCGGAATTAATAAGACCTACCGTAGCAAATGTTACTCAAGCTTTTGTAGTATTTGCAGTAAAAAATCCAGATATTAATTTTGACCTTTTAAATAGATTTTTGATACTATGCGAATATAATAATATAAAGGCAATAGTATGCTTAAACAAGGTAGATTTAGCAAGTACAGAAGAAAAGGAAGAAATTAAAAAGAAGATTAATGATATTGGTTATGATGTATTATTCATAAATGCTAAAAAAGGGGAGGGGATTACTCTTCTTAAGGAAAGGTTAAAAAATAATGAAACTGTTTTATGTGGACCATCAGGTGCAGGAAAATCTACTTTAATAAATACTCTTATAAATAGAACTCATATGGAAACAGGAGTTGTATCAAAGAAAATAGGTAGGGGTAAACATACTACAAGACACAGTGAACTTATAGAAATAGAAGGGGGTTATTTAGTTGATAGCCCGGGATTTTCCAATATAGATATTAGCTTTATGAATAAAGATGAACTTAGATATTGCTTTCCTGAGTTTGAGGAATATAATCATAATTGTAAGTTTAGAGGATGTCTTCACAATAAGGAACCTGAATGCTCAGTAAAGAAGGCATTACAAGAAAATAAAATCAATGAAATAAGATATAATTTTTATATAAGAATATTAGAAGAATTATTAGAGGGGGAAAAATACAAATGGTAAAGATATCACCATCAATATTATCAGCAGACTTTTCAAAATTAGGTGAGGAAATTATAAACGTAGATAAAGCAGGAGCAGATTTTATTCATATAGATGTTATGGATGGAAATTTCGTACCTAACATCAGTATAGGATTACCAGTAATAAAATCAATAAGAAATAAAACAACTAAGATATTCGATGTTCATTTAATGATAGAAAACCCTTCAAGGTATATAGATGATTTCGTAAATGCAGGAGCAGATATAATTACAATACATTATGAAGCGGAAAAACACATAGATAGAGCAATAGAATATATAAAGTCAAAGGGAATTAAAGCTGGTATATCATTAAATCCAGGAACTCCAACCTTTGTTTTGAAAGATATAATAAGTAAATTAGATTTAGTATTAATAATGTCAGTTAACCCAGGCTTTGGAGGACAAAAGTTTATACCATATTCTTTAGATAAAATTAGAGAAGTTAAAGAAATGAGCTCAAAGTTAAATGAAAACTTATTAATAGAAGTAGATGGAGGAGTAGATAAAACAAATGCAAAAGATATAATTAATGCAGGAGCAAATGTTTTAGTTGCTGGTTCAGCAGTATTTGGAGATGGAAAACTTAAAGAAAATATAGAAGTAATAAGAGGAAAATAAAATGAAGGCTTTAATAGTATCAGGAGGAAAAGCACCATCTAAGCATCTGTTGTTAGAATCATATAAAAAAGCAGATATTATAATAGGTGCGGATAAAGGTTGTGAGGTACTATACCAATATAATATATCTCCAAAATACATACTGGGTGATTTTGATTCGGCGGATAATAAGATAATAGCTTGTATGGAAGCCAATGGCTGTAAAAAAATAAAATACAAAAAGGAAAAGGATTTTACAGATACAGAAATTGCATTTAACTTAGCTCTTGAAGAAGGAGCAACAGAAATAATACTTTTAGGAGCAACTGGAACTAGATATGATCATTCATTAAGTAATATTGGACTTATGTTAAAAGGACTAAAGAAATCTATTCATGTTGAAATAGTAGATGATAATAATAGAATTTTTTTATGTGATAAAAGTATGATATTAAGAGGAAATAAAGGGGATATTATATCTTTTCATGCATATTGTGAAATAGTAAAAAATTTTACTATAAAAAATTCTAAATATGATTTATTAAATTATGATCTATCTTTGGGTGATGGTTTAACTACTTCTAATGAATTTGTAGGAAAAAACATAAAAATAACTTTTGATAGTGGAATTATAATGGTTATTTATTCTAAAGATTAAATAAAAAAATAATCACTCATTTTGTTTATTTGCATACAATGTATATAAAGAGATGAGTGATTTTTTATGGAGGGAGAATTTATGAAGATAATAGCTATAAAATTACCAAGATTTATTTCAAATTTTATTAGATTTTTTAAAAGGAAAAGATAACTACATATGAAAAATGTATGACAAAATAATTAAATATAAAATAAAAAATGCAATTGTTAAAACCAATTGCATTTTCTATTTGAACTTATATTGCTCTTTGAACCTTACCAGATCTAAGGCATCTTGTACATACATGAACTGTTTTTGGTGTTCCGTTAACTAAAGCCTTTACTCTCTTTATGTTAGGAGCCCAAGTTCTCTTTGATTGACGATGTGAGTGGGAGTATTGAGTTCCAGATACAACCCCTTTATTACAAACTTCGCATCTTCTTGCCACTTGAAAACACCTCCTTATTTGTGAAGATAATTTCTCTTCAATAGGACAGATTAAATTTTAACATAGTAAGCCTTAGAAAAGCAATAGAAAATGAGAAAAAAATGAAAAAACTTTTAAATTAAAAAATATTTATATATATAATGTTATCTTCATATAATAAGCTATGTAAGATTTACTTGAATAATAAATATAAGTAATATAAAATATAGTATAAGGATATTTATAAGGAGGATTCTATATGGTAGGATATTCAAATGAACTTGGAAATATACATTATTCAGACGAAGTGCTTGCAAAAATAGTTGGACTTTCAACTATGGAGTGCTATGGAGTAGTTGGTATGGTTTCTAAGAATGCAACTGAGGGATTATGGGAATTAATGAGAATAGAAAATTTAAGCAAGGGTGTTAAGCTGAAATTTAATGAAGATAAATTAGTTATAGAATTATATGTTATGGTTGAATATGGAACAAAGATTTCTGTAATAGCTAATAACATAATACAAAAGGTACGTTATAGCGTGGAAAACTTTACTGGATTAAAAGTTTCATCTGTTACAGTAAATGTTCAAGCAGTTAGAGTCTAGGAGGTAAAAAGATGAAATATCAGAAAATAAATGGCCATGATTTTTATAACATGGTTGTTAATGCTAGCAACAGATTGTTAGAAGAAAGCGAATACGTTAATGCTTTAAATGTATTCCCTGTTCCAGATGGAGATACAGGAACAAATATGTCAGCTACTTTTAAGGCTGCAGTTAAAGAGATAGAAGGATTAAATTCTATGTCAATTGCTGAAACTTCAAAAAAGCTTGCTAAAGGGGCTTTAATGGGAGCAAGAGGAAACTCAGGAGTAATTCTTTCTCAAATATTAAGAGGTATTTCTAAGGGCCTAGAAGGAAAAAATGAAGTAGACGCTATAGAACTTGCTATAGCTTTTAAGGAAGGTAGTAATGCCGCATATAAGGCTGTTATGAGACCAACAGAAGGCACTATACTTTCTGTTATAAGAGCTGCAGCTGATGCAGCGATAGATACAGATGTAAAAGATATAGTAGATATTATGGACGTTATAGTAACAGAAGCTAAAATAATGTTAGATAAAACACCAGATTTATTACCAGCATTAAAGAAAGCTAAGGTTGTAGATTCAGGTGGAATGGGACTATATATTATTCTTAAAGGAATGTATGATGCCTTAAGAGATGATATTAAGGCTGAAATAAAGGATATTAAACCAGCAACTGCTAAAATGCAAGGTGCTCAAGGTACAGAAGATATAGATATTAAATTTGGTTATTGTACTGAATTTATAATTTTAGCAGATGCTAGTAAAGCTGAAAAATTTAGAGATGATATAACTCCTATGGGAGACTCACAAGTTGTAGTTGGATATGAAGATGTTATAAAGGTACATATTCATACAAATGACCCAGGAGCTGTTTTAGCAAAGGCTGTTAAATTAGGAGAATTATCAAAAATAAAAATAGATAATATGAGGGAAGAGCATAGGGAAGTACTTTTAAGCAAAGAAGAATATAAAGAAGCTAACATAGATGATTCAGCTCACTTTGAAGGTGAAGCAGCAGTTGAAGAGTTAGAACAGGAAAAGAAGAAATATGCATTTGTGGCAGTTGCAATGGGTGAAGGTATAACTAATATATTCAAGGATTTAGGTGTTGACTATGTTATAGAAGGTGGCCAAACAATGAACCCTTCAACTCAAGATATAATGGAATGTGTATCTAAATTAAATGCTGAACATATTTTTGTTTTACCAAATAATAAAAATATAATAATGTCAGCAAATCAAGCAGCTGAAATTGCAGATAAAGATGTCAGGGTAATACCAACAACTACAATACCTCAAGGAATAACATGTGTTACAATGTTTAATCCAGAACTAGAAGTTGATGAAAATGTAGAAAATCTTAAGGAAGCAAGAGAAATGGTTAAGACAGGTTCTGTAACTTATGCAGTAAGAGATACAGAAATGGATGGAATAGAAATAAAAGAAGGAAATATTCTTGGTTTGATTGAAGGTAAAATAAAGAGAGTTGGAAAATCTTATTTTGATATTACAGAAGAAATACTTTCTGATATGATTGACGAAGACAGTGAACTTATAACAATTTTCTATGGTGCAGATGTAACAGAAGAAGAAGCAGAAGAATTTGCAGAGAAAATAGAAGAAAAGTATGAAGAGTTAGATGTTCAATGCTATAAAGGAGCACAGCCTCTTTATTATTTCTTAGTATCAGTAGAATAATAAAAAAGCGCAAGTTTTTACTTTATTTACATAAGTAGAAACTTGTGCTTTAATATTTAGTGAATTAAAATTTTGAGGGTGAGCAAATGAATATATCCATGGAAATATCTACTCTAAAAGGAGTAGGACCAAAGCTTAGTGAAAAGCTTAATAGATGCGGAATTTTTACTATATATGATTTACTGCTATATTTCCCAAGAGATTATGAATTTATAAGAAGTGATATAGATTTTAATGAAATAGATGGTGAAGAAAAACAAATTTTAAGCTGTAGAGTAATAGGGTATGATAGAGATATAAAAACCAAAACAGGGAAAATTATAACAACAATAAAGTTTGATTATAAAGGACACATTGTTGTTGGAAAATGGTTCAATCAAAGATATATAAAAAATTCTTATAGATTAAATGAATCTTATGAGTTAGTTGGGAAATTTAAAAAAGTAGGTAACTTATTAGAAGTTATAAACCCTATTATCGGATGTAGAGATGCGAAGAAAAGTGAAATAATACCTAAATATCCTTTGAAAGGTGATTTAAGTGATAAAATAATTACTAAGCTTATAAATCAAATATTAGATGAGATAGTTATAACAGACAATTTACCAGAAATAATGCTAGAAAAGTATAATATGATAGGATTGGATAGAGCAATAAGAGAAATTCATTTTCCAAAAGATAAAAATGAATTAGATAAAGCACTAGTAAGATTAAAGTTTCAAGAGCTATTTACATATTCAATGAAACTTTTATTACTAAAAAATAATCTTAGAAACAAAAATGGGATTTCATTTTATTGGCATAAGCAATTGACGAATTTAAAAGAAGCATTACCATTTAAGTTAACAGAGGCACAGACTAAAGTTGTTAGAGAAATATTAAGAGATCAAAAAAGTAATTATCCAATGAATAGACTTGTTCAAGGTGATGTTGGTAGTGGTAAAACTATAGTTGCAATAATAGCAATGTTTAATGTTATAAAAAATGGATTTCAAGCATCTCTAATGGCTCCAACAGAAATACTTGCAAATCAACATTATAAAGAAACTTTGAAAATATTAGAAGCTTTTGATGTAGAAGTTGAATTATTAACTGGGAGTACTAGCTTAAAAGAAAAGAAACGAATAAAAGAGAGAATTTCCACAGGCGAACCGATTATAGTAATAGGAACACATGCATTAATACAAGAGGATGTAGATTTTACTAATTTAGGCCTTGTTATTACAGATGAGCAACATAGATTTGGCGTTGAGCAAAGAAATAAACTTATAAACAAAGGAAGACGACCAGATGTTTTAGTTATGACAGCAACCCCTATCCCTAGAACTTTAGCTTTATATATGTACTCAGACTTAGATGTTTCAATTATTGATAAGCTACCTCCAGGAAGAAAAAAGATAGCTACAAAATTCTATTCTGAAAATGATAGAATGTTAGCTTATAAATTAGCCTTAGATGAAATAAGAAAAGGAAGGCAAGTTTATATAGTTTGTCCATTAATCGAAGAAAATGAAAAAATGGAATTGAATTCAGTTGAAAAACTTTATGAAGAATTAAAAGACGATGTATTTAAAAATGTAAGTATAGAAATATTACATGGCAAAATGAAGCCGAAAGAAAAAGACGAACTTATAAATTTGTTTAAGGAAGATAAAATTAAAGTTATTATCTCAACTACTGTAATTGAAGTTGGAGTAAATGTACCAAATGCTTCAATGATGATAATAGAAAATTCGGAGAGATTTGGTTTAGCACAGCTTCATCAGCTAAGAGGAAGGGTAGGAAGAGGAGAGTATGAATCTTATTGTATTCTTATTGGAAATGCAAAAAATCAAAAAACAAAAAAAAGAATGGAAATAATGGTAGAATCAACAGATGGATTTTATATATCTGAGCAAGATTTAAAGCTCAGAGGAGCAGGTGAGATGTTTGGTATAAGACAAAGTGGAGATATAGGTCTTGTTCTTGCAGATATATATGAAGATATAGATATATTAAAATGTGCAAGATATGAAGCTAATAATTTAATTAGTTCTAATGAAATAGAACATGTAAAATTGTGTAGAGAAATATCAAATTCTATTGAAAGATATAGTCGATATATTTGTTTTAATTAAAAAAATTGTATATGAATAAATATTGTGATAAAATTGAAATGATAGTACCTAAGGAGGAAACTAAATGAGAATAATAGCAGGTAAAGCAAGAGGGAAAAAATTAATACCTCCAGCTACCATGGAAACTAGACCAACTTTAGACAGAGTAAAAGAAGCTATGTTTAGTATAATTCAAGGATACATACCGGATGCTGTGGCTATAGATGTGTTTGCAGGAACAGGAAGTCTTGGTTTAGAAGCAGCAAGCAGAGGGGCAAAGGAAGTTTATTTAATTGACAAAAGTAATACTACATTTCCTTTGTTAAAGCAAAATGTTAAGAGTTTAAAGTTTGAAGATTTCTGTGTTCCATTAAATATGGATTCATATGATGCTTTAAAGATGTTAAGCAATAAAGGAATAACTTTTGATATTATATTTATAGATCCACCTTATTGTAAGGAAATGATTCCAGAAGCAATCAAAATAGTAAAAGAAAATAATATGCTGAAGGAAAATGGAATAATAGTTACAAAAATAGATTCTATAGAGGAAATATACGAAGGATATAAAGATATAAAATTATTACAAAGTAGAAAATATGGAAATACAACAGTATGTTTTTATAAATATGAGGAGTAAATAAAAAGGTGATAGATATGAATATAGCAGTATATCCAGGGAGTTTCGATCCTATTACTAAAGGACATTTAGATATTATAACTAGAGGTTCTAAGATTTATGATAAACTTATAGTTGCAGTATTAGTAAATGTAGATAAAAAGTGTTTATTTAATATTGAAGAGAGAGTTGAGTTAATTAAAAAAGTTACTAAGAATTTAAAAAACGTAGAAGTATTAAGTTTTGAAGGATTATTAGTGGATTTTGCAAAGATACATAATTCAAAGGTTATATTAAAGGGCCTTAGAACAATATCAGATTTTGAATATGAATTTCAAATGGCACTTATGAATTCGAAATTAAATCCAGATATAGAGACGGTTTTTATGATGACTTCCTCAGCGTATTCTTATGTGAGTTCATCTTCAGTAAAGCAAGTTGCTAAATTTGGTGGAAATATTGAAGGGCTTGTACCTAACGAATTAATATCAGAAATTATAGATAAGTTTTAAATTGTTTTATCGAGGGGGAAAAGGTATGGAGAAGACAGAAGTTAATATAATAGAACTTTTGGAATATTTGGAAGAGCTTATAGAAACAGCACCTAAGGTACCTATAACAGGTAAAAGTGTAGTAGATAAAAAGGAATTTTTAGAAGTAATAGATCAAGTAATAAATTATCTTCCAGATCAATTAAAAAAAGCACAATGGGTAATGACTGAAAAAGATAGAATACTTGGAGATGCTCAAAAAGAGTATGAATCAACTAAAAGTGAAATTTTAGAAATGATGAAACAAAAAGTTGAAAATCATGATGTAGTGAAGGAAGCTAAAATAAGAGCTAATGAAATAATTGCCCTAGCACAAAGAGATGCTAAGGCAATTAGAATTGGATCTAGAGAGTATTCAACAGAAATTTTATCTCAATTAGATCGAGAAATTGAAGAAAAAAGAAATATTCTAATTGAAAATATGCAAAAATCCTTTGAAATAGCAGCAAAAGAGATAGATGAAAAACTAAGTAGCACAGGGTCAAAAATAAAGGAAAATATTTCAGAGTTAAGAGGAATGTAATTTCTTCTTAAAACTTTTTAGAGTTATAGATATTAATAGTGTTAATAGAAAAAACAATAGTATAGGAATAAAATATTTATAAAGTGTATAAATATTGTAATTTTCATTTGTAATAATATTTGAAGTTGGAACTGAGGTTAAAAGTATATTACTTGAAATAAAAGTTATTATAAAACTTAGTAATCCTTGTATAAACTTATAAAATATATATTTCTTCATATTAGGACTACTTTTACTTACTATAGAGCTTACTTGAGCTATAACAGATAAGCTTGAAAATGATAAAATAAAGCTCATCATGCTTAATTTTAAACTCATAGATATATTAGAATTAGAGATTAATTTACATCCATTTGTAAATTCAATACTTCCTAAAAAAAGATTATATAGCGTTCCAACAGGCAAGTTAATTAAGTCTTCTAAATATTTAAAAGCAATGCTTATATAAGTGTTGCTTTTTATTATACTTATTAGTACTGAAAATATTATAACAAAAGCTCCTACATTTATAGTTGTAGCAACTGCATTTTCAATGGAATTTTTTAGATTAATACCAAAGGGAAGTTCTTTATAAGTATTATTTAAATTTGAATAAGAAACTTTAAGTTTTAAGTTTCTTCTTGTTAAAAAACCTACAATAATTATAGAAAAATAATTAGCTATCAATAAAATATACCCGAGTTTTACATCATATAACATAGCAGTTGCAACTGCTCCTAAAATAAAAATTGGCCCTGCATTAGATGCTATATTTAAAAGTCTTTCATATTCACTTTTATGTATATATCCAAGCTCATAAATGTCAGAAGAGTATTTTGCTCCTAATGGATAACCACATATAAAACTTGCAGCCAAGGGAAAAGAGCAATTTCTAGAGAGACCTAGAGGTTTACAAATTAAAGGCCCAAGAATTTTAGAATAAAGGGTTATTCCATCATAGTAGATTAATAAGTTGCATATGACACTAAATGGAAAAATTGTTGGTAATATTGCTGTGATAACAAGTTTTGTACCATTTATAGCAGCTGAAATACTAACCTCTAGATTTATTACAAATATAATTATAAATATAGTAATTGCGAAACAAATAAGATAATTTTTCTTAATATCTAAAAGTTTTAAAAGTAATGCTACTAGAAAAAAAATTAAAAGCCATAAAATAAAAATACTAAACATAAAATTTACCTCCTATATAGTATTTATATGCCTATGGCTTTCTAATATTAACTTTTTATTATAGGTAACATTAAATAATCATTTAGTGGATTCACTTTATTATTTAATATTGAATATGCTTTAGTAGCTTGAATATCTAGATTTAAAAGAGGATTATTTATGTTTTTGGAAACCTTTGTTATAATGGGGATTTTTGATTTTTTCTTCATTTCCTTTAATATAAGACGACCGTTATCATTAAATCCAAGAACTTTAGCGTAAAGATTATCTGGATTTATTAAATCTTTAAAAGAATATCTATCTAAAGATAAAAATATCTGAGACATTAATCTAGAAATTTTGGTATAAGTATATCTTTTACTTTTTACTCTAAATATTAAATCTTCATAAGATGTGCTGTAATATATTTCTTTTAAGAATTTATTATCTAAGCCTTCTTTTATTTCAAAAAGATTGTTAAAATCTATACAATTTGTAATGAGTTTATATTTAATATATTCATACATATCTTTTTCAAAGACAAAAGGATAGTTTTTATCTTTTAAAGTGTATAACATATTTAATGAAACACTTGGAATATAATTTTTTAAATTATCTAAAGATAAATTGTTTTTAAGACTTTCTCTTATACTAGTAGCGGAAGAAAAGAGACTATTTAGTTCTTTATCATTATATTTAGCGCCTTCTCTTTTTAAAGTTAAAGGTTTAATTGAACTATTCAAAAGAATTAAAGCCTTTATATATTCTATTCCTAAGATATTATTTGAATTTGATAAAATTTCTTTCAAAGAGTCATCTTCTAAAATTTTTATTAAAGAAAGTTCTCGAGCCTTAGCATAAGTCATTCCTTTTTTTAGATTTTCTTTAATCTCTAACTTTAATTCATTAGATTCATCTGTTAATATTTTAGCAATTTTAGTTAATAAGTTGATATCTCCACATTCACTTCCAAAAAAAATGTTCTTGATTACATTAATTGAATCAAGAATATATACTGAACCTCTTGCAAAAAATTCAGCAGAAGATAAAGCATAAAAAGTTGGTAATTCTAAAACTAAATCAACTCCATTTAAAATAGCCATTTCAGCTCTTTTCCATTTATCTATTAATGCTGGCTCACCTCTTTGAACGAAGTTACCACTCATTATACAAACTATACCATCACAATTTGTTTCTCTTTTTGCAGAATCTAAATGGTAAAGATGACCATTGTGAAAAGGATTATACTCCGTTATTATTCCTGTTATATTCATAAATACACTCCTTAATGGGAAATATAAAATCATTATAACATAATAAAAATTTAATAAAAGACTAATATAAAGGAGAAGGATTACGGACAAGCAAAAGTATTCGGAATATTTATAATATAAAGAATTAAATCTTTCGTATATTTTTATGTTGAAAGTTATAGTTATTTAGGAGTATATTAATATATGAAGATGAGTCCGTATCTTTTTGAAAGGAGTAATTATTATGGAACTTATGAATAAATTATGGGATGCAGCAAAGGCTGATAAAAGAAGAATAGTTCTTCCAGAAGGTGATGAGGAAAGAACACTAGTTGCTGCACAAAGGATCGAAGAACTTGGTTTAGCTTATCCAGTTCTAGTTGGAGATAAAAACAAAATAAATGAAAAAGCAAAAGAACTAGGAGTGAACTTAGAAGGAATCGAAATAGTCGATCCAAACACTTCAGAAAGATTACAAACTTATGTTAATGAGTTTTATGAATTAAGAAAAAGTAAAGGAATGACTTTAGAAAAATCTGAAAAAATAGTAAGAGATCCATTGTATTTTGGAACTATGATGGTTAAATTAGATGATGCTGATGGAATGGTTTCTGGTGCTATACATACTACAGGAGATTTACTTAGACCGGGACTACAAATAATAAAAACTGCACCAGGAGTATCTGTTGTATCAAGTTTCTTCATAATGATGGTACCAGGCTCAAAATATGGAGAAGAAGGTATGCTTTTATTCTCAGACTGTGCAGTTAATCCGAACCCAACTTATGAGCAGTTAGCAGCAATAGCAATAGCTACAGCAGATACAGCTAAAAATCTTTGTAAGATAGAACCAAGAGTAGCTATGTTATCATTTTCAACAATGGGAAGCGCAGATCACGAAATGGTTGATAAAGTTAGAAAGGCTACAGAACTTGCAAAGGAATTAAGACCAGATTTATTAATAGATGGTGAGTTGCAATTAGATGCGGCTATAGTTGACAAGGTAGCATCTCAGAAAGCTCCAAATAGTGATGTGGCAGGTAAAGCTAATGTATTAATATTCCCAGATTTACAAAGTGGAAATATAGGATATAAGTTAGTTCAAAGATTTGCAAATGCAGAGGCTATAGGACCTATGTGCCAAGGTTTTGCAAAACCAATAAATGATTTATCAAGAGGATGTAGTTCTGATGATATAGTTAATGTTGTTGCATTAACTGCAGTTCAAGCACAATCTCAAAAATAATAACTGTTAGGAAGGAGTATAACAAATGAAAGTATTAGTAATTAATTGCGGTAGTTCATCGCTTAAATACCAATTAATAGATATGACTACTGAAGAGGCATTAGCTCAAGGGTTAGTGGAAAGAATAGGAATTGAAGGTTCAGTTTTAACTCAAAAGGTTGAAGGCAGAGATAAGTATATAGTTAAACAACCAATGGAGGATCATAAAGTTGCTATAAAGCTAGTTTTAGATACTTTAGTAGATAGTGAGCATGGAGTAATTTCATCAATGGATGAAATATCAGCAGTTGGACACAGAGTTGTTCATGGTGGAGAAAAGTATAAAAACTCAGTAATTGTCAATGAAGAAGTTAAAGAGTATATAAAACAATGCTTTAAATTAGCACCACTTCACAATCCTGCAAATATGATAGGAATAGAAGCTTGTGAAGAATTAATGCCAAATACTCCAATGGTAGTAGTATTTGACACTGCTTTTCATGGAACAATGCCAGAAGAATCATATTTATATGCACTTCCATATGATTTATATAAAAAGCATGGCATAAGAAAATATGGATTCCATGGGACTTCTCATAAATATGTTTCTCAAAAGGTGGCAGAAGTTATGGGAAGAGATATAAAAGACTTAAAGATAGTTACATGTCATTTAGGAAATGGTGCAAGTTTATGTGCTGTTAAAGATGGTATTTCTATTGATACATCAATGGGCTTTACACCACTTGAAGGTGTTGCTATGGGAACAAGAAGTGGGAATATAGATCCTGCTATAGTAACTTTCTTAATGAAAGAAGAAGGTTTATCAATAGATGAGGTTAATGATTTACTAAATAAAAAATCAGGAGTTCTTGGAATATCAGGAATCAGTTCAGATTTTAGAGATATTGAAGATGCTGCTTTTAAAGAAGGCATACATAGAGCTAAATTAGCACTTTCTATATTTGAATATAAAGTAAGAGCTACAATTGGATCATACGCTGCTATTATGGGTGGAGTTGATGCTATTGTATTTACTGCTGGAGTTGGAGAAAACGGACCAGAAACTAGAGAATCAATCTTAAAAGGATTAGAATTCTTAGGTGTAGAAATAGACACTGAGAAAAATAATGTTAGAGGAAAATTAAGAGAAATATCAAAAGCTGATTGTAAGGTAAAAGCTTTTGTTATACCAACTAATGAAGAATTAGTTATTGCAAGAGATACTCTTGAATTAATTAAGTAATTTATAGAAATTGTAATATTCAATAGATATATTTTTGAGTGCATAATTATTAGTTAAGTAATTTACAATAAATTACTTGACTTTTAATGGTGCACTTTATATAATAAATTGTGTTTATTCGGCAAATATTTATCTAAGGAGTGAAATGAAGCTTTGCTCAAGCTATACACATAATGTGTATAATGTATCCTAAAGGATATGAGGACTTAGTCTAGAGCAAATACATATGATTATACAATTTTCAGACTTAATTTCATCTAAGAAAAGAAAAAAAGAAATAAATGTAACATATGAATTAGCTCCACTTTCTTTTGATGGAGATCAAATAGAAGCTATAGAAGCTATAAATTTAGTTGGAGATCTAATTTCTATTGGAGATGTTTTAACTTTAAAAGCTTCAATAAAGACAAAATTAAAATTAAACTGTTCAAGATGCCTAGAGGCCTTTATCTATCCAATAGATATTGATATAGAAGAAAGGTTTACAAATAATAAGGAACTTCAAGAAGATGAGGAAATTATTTTTGTAGATAGTGATACTTTAGATATTACTAAAATAGTTGAAAATGTTATTATTTCAACCTTACCTATTAAGAGACTTTGCACAGATGACTGTAAGGGACTTTGCTACCAATGCGGTAAAAATCTTAATGAAGGTTCTTGTCAATGTGAGACAAATGATGTAGACTTAAGACTGGCAAAGTTACAAGAGTTGTTTGGAAATAAGGAGGTGTAGTAATGGGAAATCCTGCTAGAAAAACATATAGAGCAAAGAGAAATTCAAGAAGAGCTCAAACTTTTAAGGCGAGCTTACCTGGAATAGTTGAGTGTCCACAATGTCACGAAATGAAGCTAGCTCACAGAGTTTGCAAGAATTGTGGCTTCTATAAAGGTAAAGAAGTAGTTGCTTCAGTAGAAGAATAAAGAAAGTCTAATGACTTTCTTTTCTTTATATATAAAGAAAAGGGGCGAATGGTATTATGAAGATAGCTATAGATGGCATGGGCGGAGATAATGCACCTAAGGCTGTAATAGAAGGTGTTATACAGGCTTTAAAGGAATACAAAGGAATAGAATATTATATAACTGGGCCTAAAGAGCAAATAGAAGAAGAGCTAAAGAAATACCAATATGATGAAAAGCTAATTAATATAGTTGATGCAAGAGAAGTTATTTCTCCAAATGAACATCCAGTAATGGCTTTAAAGAAGAAAAAAGATTCAAGTATATGCAAAGCATTAAGACTTGTAAAAGAAAAAGAATGTGATGCAATTATATCAGGAGGTAGTACAGGGGCATTTTTGGCTGGCTGTACACTTATAGTTGGAAGAATAAAGGGCGTAGAAAGACCAGCACTTGCTCCAATTATGCCAGGTAGAAATGGTAGCTTTATGATAGTAGATGCTGGGGCAAATGTAGATTGTAAGCCCAACTATTTATTACAATTTGCTAAGATGGGCAAGGTGTATTATCAAGGAGTATTGGGAAAAGCAGAACCTTCAATAGGGCTAGTTAATATAGGAGCAGAAGAGGAAAAGGGTAATGAGTTAACTAAAAATGCTCACAAGCTATTAAAAGAAGAAAGTAGTTTGAATTTTGTTGGCAACGTAGAACCAAGAGATACATCAAAAGGTGATGTAAATGTTTTAGTTTGCGATGGTTTTGTAGGAAATACTTTGTTAAAAATGTATGAAGGTGTAGCTTCAACATTATTAGGAATGATAAAAGAAGAGATTTTATCTGGAGGAATAATGAGAAAAGTTGGTGCAGGTCTTTTAAGTCCTGTTTTTAAAGCATTAAAAACAAAATTTGATTATAAAGAATATGGTGGAGCACCATTTTTAGGCGTTGAAGGTATTTGTATAAAAGCTCATGGAAGCTCAGATGGAAAGGCTTTTAAAAATGCTATAAGACAAACAAAAACTTTTTATGAGAATAAAGTATTAGAAAAAATAAAGGAAGAACTTCAAAATAATATATAATTATACCAATATGCATATTGACTAGATAAATAATATATAATATTATCTAAATGATGTATGTAGGAGGTGAATTAGATGTTTGAAAAAGTTAGAGAAATAATAGCTGAGAAATTAAGCATTAACGAAGATGATATAACAATGGACTCTTCATTCGTTGAAGATTTAAATGCAGATTCATTAGATTTAGTTGAACTTATGATGGCTTTAGAAGATGAATTAGACACAGAAATCCCAGATGAAGAAGCAGAAAACTTTAAAACTGTTGGAGATGTAGTTAAGTATTTAAAGAATCATGTTGAAGAGTAGTATAATCCCGCTTTAATGCGGGATTTTATATTTAAAAATTATGATATAATTTGGTTTATTCTTGAATTTGCTCTATTAAAGATATTTTGTTAAAAAGCAAATTGAAGAATAAACTTCAAGGAGTGTATAAAATGGCGAAGTTTAATATAAAAGAAGTTGAGGAAAATATAGGACTAACCTTTAATGAGCCTACTCTTTTAAAGGTTGCATTAACTCATAGTTCTTATGCTAATCAACATAAAGATCAAGAATATAATGAAAGGTTTGAATTTCTAGGAGATTCAATACTACAGTTATGTATTACTGAATATTTATTTTTAAATTATAAAAACAAAAGTGAAGGTGAATTAACAAAAATAAGAAGCTTAATAGTTTGTGAAAATTCACTTTATGAAATTGGTAAAAAATTAAATTTAGGATATTTTATAAGGATAAGTAGAGGAGAAGAGCTAACGGGGGGAAGAGAAAGAGTATCTATAATAGCAGATGCCGTAGAAGCTTTAATTGCAGGAATTTATTTAGATAAGGGCCTTGAATTTGTTAAGGATTATATAATCGGTCATTTTAAAGAAATAATAGATAAAGCAATTAATAATAGTATAGTGCTAGACTATAAAACAAAACTTCAAGAAGAAATGCAAAAATCAGGCGAAGTATCAATAGTATATGAATTGCTTAAGT
>VSSQ01000434.1_pt1 | contig 29294 bp, 16 predicted proteins | sample 4763081 | NCBI WGS metagenome assembly VSSQ01 (sample SAMN12137344, study PRJNA551015) | bioreactor metagenome | isolation source: SDC9 anaerobic chlorinated ethene degrading culture | place: USA: Knoxville, Tennesee | collected 2015-01-01
TTGTCCATGTTGATTTGGGTTTTTGTGTCAACTTTTTTCAGGACAAGTCAGTTTAGTGAAAATAATACCTTGTTTTAAGCTATTAAATCCTTGTTTTAATTAAGTAATACAACGATTAATTTCAATAAAACAGATCATCTATTCTTTTATATTCCTTATGCTCCCTATTGCAAATCTTATTTAATCTCTCTTATACTAAATTAATTGCTTTAATGTCTTTATTAGTTGAAAAATATTCTTTACATTTGCAGAATGTTAATTGACATACTAAAATGAAAGATATAAATTATATTGATTGGGGTTTAATTGATTATAAGGAGGCTTGGGATAAGCAAGAAATGATTTTCAAAGGGAAGATTGATGAGAAATTAAGTAGCCCTAAAACGTCTTCTATTGAGCAAGATTTTATTCTTTGTGAGCATCCTCACGTATATACTCTTGGAATGCATGGAGAGATTAATAATCTTTTGATTAATGAGGATTTCCTGAAGAAGATTAATGCTACTTACTACAAAACAAATCGAGGAGGAGACATAACCTATCATGGTTTTGGCCAAATTGTTGGCTATCCTATTTTAGATATTGAAACTCTTGGCTTATCTTTAAAAGACTATATTTGGACAATTGAGGAAATGGTTATTAGAACAATGAAGCATTATGATATTCTCTGTCAAAGGATGCAAGGTGCTACTGGTGTTTGGATTGACACTGAGGGGAAGAATGCAAGAAAGATTTGTGCTATTGGGGTTAGGGCTTCAAGATATATAACTATGCATGGTTTTGCTCTTAATGTGAATACTGATTTGAAATACTTCCAATATATTAACCCTTGCGGCTTTGTGGATAAAGGAGTTACATCTATGGAGAAAGAGATTGGGGAAAAGGCTGTTGTTGAGAAGGTAAAGAGATTATTATATGATAACTTTGTTGATTTAATAAATAATAAATAGATATGAAACGTAGAGAACTTATTAGTTTGATTGAAAAAAAGAAATCCTTCCTTTGTGTGGGTTTGGATTCAGATATAAATAAAATTCCTTCTCATTTGCTTAACAAAGAAGACCCTGTTTTTGAATTTAATAAGGCTATTATTGATGCAACTCTTCCTTATACTGTTGCTTATAAACCTAATTTAGCTTTTTATGAAAGCAACGGTATAAATGGACTAATTTCATTGAAGAAAACAATGGATTATCTTGATAAGTTTAAGGGAGAATGTTTTACTATTGCTGATGCTAAAAGAGGAGATATTGGAAATACTTCCGAACAATATGCTAAAGCTTTCTTAGATCCAAAAGGCGATTTTAACTTTGATTCAATGACAATTGCTCCTTATATGGGAGAGGATTCTGTTAAGACTTTTACAATTTATGAAGATAAGTGGGTGATTCTTTTGGCTCTAACTTCCAACAAGGGAGCTAATGATTTCCAATTTATTGAAGACAAAGAAGGACAGCCTTTGTTTGAAAAAGTTTTAACAAAAAGTCAGGAGTGGGGAACTAAAGATAATTTGATGTTTGTTTGTGGTGCAACTCAAGCAAGTATGTTTACAAGAATTAGAGAGTTAGCCCCAGAAAGTTTTTTACTTGTTCCTGGTGTTGGAGCTCAAGGAGGTTCTTTGGAAGAGGTTTCAAAATATGGGATGACTAAAGATTGTGGACTTTTGGTTAATTCTTCAAGAGCAATTATTTTCGCTGACAAAACCGAAGGCTTTGCAAAGGTAGCTGAAATGGAAGCAAAGAAAGTTCAGCAGGAAATGGAAGGTTATATGAATTTATATATGAAATAGGTTACCAAAACAATAATTTGGTTGTATATATAATATAAATGCAAATTTTATTTGCACTTACTAAATAAGTGTTTGTATGAAACGATATATTAATATTTTATTCTTCTTAATGATAAATATCATTAGTATATCTGTCTTTGCTCAAAGCTATATTATGCCTGTTAGTGGCAATGTTGCTCACACAACCAATACTGGAACTATTTATGATGATGGAGGAATTGCAGGGAACTATTCAACTCGTGTAAATGCAAAGATGACTATTTATCCTACAAGTCCTTCATCAAAAATTAAGATTTCAGGAACTTATAACCTTGAAGAGTTCTATAAAACCAAATTAATAATTTACGATGGAGATGCATCCTCAACAACTGTTCTTTTTTCAAATATTAATCAAGGAACATCTGGAACTGTTAATGTTACATCCTCCACAGGTCCTATAACTGTTTATTTCTTTGTTGATTCTGATAATCCTGTAAGTGGATTTGTATTAAATATTAGCATTTGCAATGTTTGTCCTGTTCCAAGCTCAATAAATCCAACTGTGCTTACTGATAGTACTACCTCTCTTTCTTGGAATGGAAATTCTGATAGTTGGTTAATACACTATTATAGCATTCCTGCTGGAGAGGATACAATAATTGCAAGCTCTACTAATTCCGTTTTACTTTCAGACTTAACTCATTGTTCTCAATACGGAGTTGAGATTTATACTCCATGCGACACTATGGAAAATTCGTGCAGGAGACCTCCTTCATTAAATTTTTGGATTCAATGTATTTGTTCTGTTCCTCTAACTGCTGGAGGCACTATATCTGGAGATACCTTATATGCTAACTGGACTTCTCCCAATCCGAATACTGAATGGACTGTTGTTCTGACCTTGAATGGAGATATTATTGATTCTCTTGTTACAACTAACCTTTCTACAATCTTTACTGGAGTTAACTCCACCCTATGCTATGTTGTTTATATATATGAGAATTGTGATAATGTGCCTTTTTCGTCCATTTGCAAACTTATAAATTTTGTTGTTTGTCCTCCTTGTCCTTGTCCAACGGCTTCTAATATTGGTTTCATAGTTAATTCCGACTCTATAACTGTTAAATGGAATGAGACTGACAATAGTATTGAATGGATTGTGGAGCTCTTTTATCAAGGAGCGAAATTATCCACAATTGTTACAAATGACACAATTGCCACTTTTAATGATTTGTCTCCAAATACTGATTATGAAATTAGAATATATTCCTATTGCCTTGATTCTGTTGCCTGCCCTATTAGTAGAGTTGCTCACACTACTTGTGCCTGTCCTAAATCTGAGCAGGCTCATTTGCTGAGTATTGATGATGGAATTGTTATAATTGAATGGGAAAACAATCCTAACTCTCCTGGATGGATTGTTGAATGGAAACTTGAAGGCAATCCTACAATTCACTACGACACCACTTTCAACAACTCCATTCAACTCGATTTAAGAGGTTTGAATGGGCAAGTTCAAGTAACCATTCACTCCTATTGCGATAACTTTGAACCTAAATGTGCTGAGTATTTGAATTTTATTCTTATTGAAACTGTGGGCGATTGTTTTGATTTTACTAATCTTTCTTCAGAGTCAGTTAATGCAAGATTTGGGACTTATGAATATCCTTATGTATTCACTGGACTTATTAATTACGGCTATGAAAGCGTAAACAGCCGCCATACTGTTCATTATGACACAACGGAAAGAGATATTAGAACAAATAATGCTCTAAGAACAATTCCTCAAGGATCATTGGCATCTGTTAGACTTGGAAACTGGAAAGGAGGTTCTCAAGCTGAAAGCATAACATACGCCTACAATGTTGATACGAATAATTATGACTTAATGATTCTCGACTATGCAATTGTTCTTCAAGACCCTAATCACACTACTTTGGAACAACCTAAGTTCTTATTGGCAATTATGGATTCAAATAATGTTATTATTGACTCAGTGTGTGGCTATGCCAATTTTATTGCCAGCACAAGTTTGGGGTGGAATACTGTTGCAGGCTCAAACGTAATATGGAAAGACTGGACAAAGATTGGCTTTGATTTGTCGCAATATCATGGTCAAACCATTAAGGTGCGTCTTACAACTTTCGACTGCAAAGAAGGAGGACACTATGGATATGCTTACTATACTCTAAACTGCTCCAGAAAAAATATTGCAACCTCATCTTGCGGAGAAACCCAAACAAATGTCTTTAGTGCTCCTGAAGGTTTTCGCTATCAATGGTATTCTTCTGCAAATCCTTCACAAGTTCTTTCAACAGATAGGATATTGCAGATAGTTACTGACTCCTCACAAAATTACTATTGTATTGTATCTTCCATTGAAAACCCTATATGCAAGTTTAGAATTGATGCCTATGGAGGAAAGCGATTCCCTTTAGCTGACTTTACTTATCAAATAGAGCCGAAGGATTGTTACTATGAGGTGAAGTTCTTCAATCAAAGCAAACTATCCGCCAATGGAATTGACCCATTGCCTTCTGGAGCAGGGTGTGAAAATATTAAATGGATATTTGATGATGGAGAAATTCAGTATATTGATAACCCAACAAAGATATATTATTCTTCTGGTGAGCATATAATTAAACTTGTTGCTGGACTATCCGATTTTCAATGTACCGACACAATGGAAGTTCTTTTAAGGTTAGTTAGTCCCAATGGAGTTTTAACCATTGTTGGAGATTCATCTTTGTGTGAAGGAGAATCCACAACCCTAACGGCAACAATGCAAGGCAACTATCAGTGGAACTCCTCCGATACTACTCAAAGCATTTCATTTACTCCAACAATAGATTCTCTTTATATTGTTAAGGTTATTGACTCAGCAGGATGCTTAAACTATGCTTCCAAAATGGTTAGAGTGCATCCTCACTACAACGGACTTATTGTTTTCGATACGGTTTGCGACAATTATGTTTACGATGCTCAAGGAACCATCATTACGGAGTCTGGCACCTATAACCTCAACTTAATTTCCACTTATGGATGCGACTCCAATATAGTTCTTAACCTAACAATTAACCCAACCTTCTACGACACATCCTTTGCCGCAATCTGCGATAATGATGAATTCCTTTTTCAAGGATTGGTTGTGGATTCAAGCGGAACATATCAGGTAAATTACAATAATATATATGGATGCGACAGCATTTACGTATTGCATTTGGTTGTAAACCAAACCTTCAACGACACCATTTACGCAGACATTTACTATGGAAACGTGTATAAAGAAAACGGCTTTAATGAACGCACCACAGGATTTTATACCCATGCTTATCAGACAATAAATGGTTGCGATAGCGTCTTAAATCTCGACTTGCAAGTTGATAGAATACTCTTCCCTAACGTTGTTACTCCAAATGGAGATGGGATTAATGATGTATTTAATATTCATAATCTAATTGAGCAAAAGGCTTTTCCTGACAATGAACTCTTCGTTTACAACCGTCAAGGAAAGCTTATTTACCGTTTCAAAAACATATCCAAAGAGGAAGACCTTTGGTCTCCTTCCCAAACCAATTCCCCAACAGGCACCTATTTCTACCGCTTTTTGGGCAAAAGACACGACAAAACCATTGACCTAATGGGAGCAATTGAAGTGCTTAGATAAAAACTTCACAAGTAACATAACTTCAATATCTTATATTCATATCGGCGATATGGCAACATGGTATGGGCGATATGCAATTTGCGATACGCCCATTTCGTACTATGCGATACGCCCGTTTCGCACTATGCATTATGCCCGTTTCGCACTATGCGATATGGGCGTTTCACACTATGCGAAACGGGCGTATCGTAGAATGCAAAACGCCTATATTGATTTGACAAAACGCCGTTATGATACTTACGTATTGAAGATAAGGACTATAAGCCTCTTCTTTACCTTAGGTTAGAAACTTCGTGTTTGGATTGGTTGATGGTTTCGATGTCTGTGTTATCTTCCTGTGGGCGATTGTAGTTTATGTAGTGTTCCCATTTTTCTTTTACCATTATCATATCCTCTGGAAGTTGACTTTCAAAGTATATGTTTTCTTTTGTGGTTGGATGAATGAAGCCAAGTGTGGTTGCGTGAAGGGCTTGTCGAGGTAGGAGTTTGAAACAGTTTTGCACGAATTGTTTGTATTTGGAATAGGTGGTTCCTTTAATTATTTGGTCGCCTCCATAGGTTTCATCATTAAAGAGAGGATGTCCTATGTATTTCATATGGGCTCTAATTTGGTGTGTTCTTCCCGTTTCCAACCTGCATTGAATTAGGGTTATGTAGCCAAAACGGAACAATACCTTCCAGTGTGTGATGGCTGATTTGCCATAATCTCCCTCTGGAAATACCTGCATTACCCTCCTGTCTTTGAGCGAGCGTCCAATATTTCCTTCAATTGTTCCTTCCATTTTGTCAAAGTCTCCCCAAACTAAGGCTGTATAGGTTCTTTGTACTGAATGGTCGTAGAATTGCTTTGCTAATATGGTTTGAGCCACTTCGTTCTTTGCAATTAGTAGTAGTCCTGTGGTGTTTTTGTCAATTCTATGCACCATTAATGGTCTAACAGGGTTACCTTCCTTGTCTTTTTGGTCTTGGAAATGGAAGGTTAGGGCGTTGAGAAGTGTTCCTGTGTAGTTGCCATAGCCTGGGTGAACTACCATTTCGGGTTGTTTGTTTACAACTATTAAATCTTCATCTTCGTAGACTATGTCTAATGGAATATCTTGAGCAATGATTTCAATTTCTCTTGGTGCAGTTGGTAAAAATATCTGAACAATATCTCCTGGCTTTACTTTGTAGTTGGGTTTAACGGGCTTTTCGTTTACTCTTATGCAATCGGCTTTTGCAGCTTGTTGAATCTTATTTCTTGAGGTTTGTTCGAGCCTATCCATTAAAAATTTATCAATTCTCAAAAGGCTTTGACCCTTATCAACTTCTATTCGATAGTTCTCAAATAATTCGTTTTCGTCTTCTTGCGGCTCTAAGGTCTCTTCTATCATTTTTGTATTATTAGTTTCTCTTGTTTGGTTTGATGGGTTTTAGTGTCTATTATGTAAAGGATGTATACTCCATTTGAAAGGGCGGAAACATCTATTTGAGTCTTGAAAGCTGAAGAATAAACCTCTTTACCCAACATATTTATTATTCTTATTTTGTAGTTAGTGTTGTGGAAGTTATTGCTATTATTAATTTTTAAATTGACTGTGGAATTGGTTGGGTTAGGATATAATGAGAAGTTTAGTTCTTCCTTTTCCACTTCTTCCAACCCTATTAATGCTTTGTATCCAAAATATGGGCGAATCATTAAAGAGCCTTTGAAAAGAGTGTTAGGTTCCCATGAGTTTGACCAGTTTCCAAACATTTTGGATGAGCAATCGGTGTTTCTGTCAAAGCCTAAGTTTAGATAATCGCTATATTTTGTTTGAAGTGAAACAAAGAATTCGCCTTGAGGAATAACTAATGGTGAGTCTAAATAGTAGCGAGTATATTGGTTTAATCCTTCTGTTGTTGGAGTAAGGTAGGTGTGGGAACGATATATGCTGTCATTAGGTTTGCCTGCTAAACTATTCCAAACACACAGATAGAAAGGTTTTTGATTGGCATCCTGATATGTGGAATTGAAGTAAATATCCACTGCTGTTAGAGTATCTGGAACCCTAAGATTAAAGCCAAGAGCTAAGTTTGAAACTGTAATTGGTTCTATTCCAAATCCATTTTCTGCACTTGCATCGTCGTAAGCAAAATAGTTTTCAAAGACTTGCTTGAAACTAATTGTGTCATTTGAAGTTCTGCTATCTTGCCCAACTCCTTCCTTAACAATATGAACTACATCAAAAGTTTCCCATTGATTTGGGTTTAAAGAGTAGGAGAAATTGATTGGAGGATTAGCATGATTGGGTGAGGTTTGGAAGTTTTTGGTTTGAATGTAAGGATAAATGTTTTCAAACCCACCATTATAAGAGGCCACCTCTGCACCAAAACTATTGAAAACATAGTAGTTGTATTGTGAACTCAGAGCAATATCTGAAAGATTAATAATTTTAATACTAAGGGTATCACCCATATCTTCTTCACTAAATTGAATAGCTGGCATTGCTTGATATTCTTTCAAAAGAGAGCGAGCAGGATTAACAAAAGCTATATCTCTAATGGCTCTATCATCATATCTTCTGTCTTTATTCAAATATATATAATCCAAGTGCCAATGATCGCAATTATCAACATAGGCATAAGATGGATTATTGGCTAAGGATGCAAAATTGAGAAAACGGAATCGAAACTCTGAGTTAAAATATATTGTATCTACAATTGGAATATTTATAAATAGCCAATATGTGCTGTCTTTTGCAAAAATACTATCAACTCTAAGTCCTTCTGTTTTCCAAACATTATGCCAAGTGTTTTGACTTATACTATAGAATTGAAGTACCAAAGAATCTTTCTTAGCTGGTGTTGCTCCGATATTATCCCAAATGTCTCCAATACCTCCTCCTGGCTGAACATAGAAGCTAAGATAAATGCTATCTTGCGGAGTTAGTTTGGTTGGCGTTGGAAGCAAAGTTGAATCTAAACGAATTTTGCAGGATGTGAGTGTGTCTGCGGGAAATCCTGTTGTGTTAGCTCCTTGATAAAGTTGCCCTTGTGAATCAAGAGCATCAAAAGTAACTACTCCAACTGTTGGAGGAAAAACAGGATAATCGAAATTTACCCATGCTCCTGAGTTCTCCCACAAATTAGGATTAGGTATATTCCTATAGTTAGAGAAGTCTTCAATAAAAGGAAGAACAATACTACTGATATTCTTAGTTATATTCTTTTCATTTACTCCTTTTTGTTTCCCTGCTTCAGTCAATCGGAATTGACTATTTGCAAGAAAAGGAATAACTGTAAGGACACTAAGAATAATCCATTTTTTAAAACTCATCATTAATTTCGATTATTTGATTTATGGTGTCTTCAACAATAGGCTCTGACATTTTGAATCTCTTAACCTTGTTGTTGTAGTTTGGTTTTGTGTCATTCATAAACTCAATACTAACTGTTGTTCCTTTTGAAACACTGCTGCTGTTTGGAGAGAAAGAAACTACTCGAGAATGAACAATGTCTTTTTTCCCTTCAAAAGTCTTCTTTCCAACATTTAATGCTGCCTCCCAGAGTTTCTTTTCAGCCTCAGGTTCGGTTAGTCCAATTATGTTTGGCATGGTGGTTGAATATTTCTCCTGATTCATTTCAACAACCAAATCTATCTCCTCTCCTCTCTGTATTTGACTTCCTTCTTCAATTGGATTTCCTTTATATCTTTGACCAACAACAACACTATTAAAATCCCCAATATTGAAAATAAATTTCCCAACCCTAAGCCCTGCATTTGTAAGTTGATTAACTGCAGAACGAACACTTTGATCCTTGCAGTTAGGCATTGGTATAGTTTCTCCTATTGATGATGTTACAACCACATATATCTTTCTTCCTTTCTTTATTTTTGAACCTGCCTTGGGGTCTTGAGAAATTATCTTTCCTGCATGCTCTCCTGGAGTGTAGATTGAGTCAAGAACAATTACTTCAAAATTATCCATTTCCTCAATATCTTCAATCTCTTCCATTAGACTACCCTCAATTTCAGGCATAACATATTCTGAACCATGACGAGTGTAGAAGTTCAAAGAAACAAAAACAATAATAAGTATTCCGAAGAAAACAGCTGCAATTAAGCCTAAATTCTTTAAAAAAACTCTACTCTTAAGAAAATCAAATAATGACATTTATATTTTGGTTTAATCTCTTCTTCCTAAATAAATTGCAATATAGTATAGCAATGATGCTAAAGAAGATATTGCAGCAACAACATAAGTATAAGCAGCTGCTTTAAGTGCTCCTTGTGCTTGCTGTTGACTTTGAGATGAAGTTACAGAATGGTTTTCTAACCAAACTAATGCTCTTTTTGAAGCATTTATTTCAACAGGTAGAGTTACAAAACTAAAAAGTGTTGTAAAACCAAATAAAACAATCCCTACTAAAAGTAAGTTTGGGAATGTGTTCACTAACAATAATCCTCCAAGAATTACCCACATCACCCATCTTGAAGCAAAGCTAACAACAGGAACTAATTTTGAACGAAGCATAAGCCATGAATAAGCCGTTGCATGTTGAACAGCATGCCCACATTCATGAGCAGCAACAGCAGCAGCAGCTACATTTGCTCCTTCATAAACCCCTCTACTTAAATTAACAACTTTTGTTTGTGGGTTGTAATGATCTGTTAGTTGTCCTTCAACACATTGAACCGTTACATCATAAATATCTTGGTCGTGAAGCATCTTTTCTGCAACTTCTCTTCCTGTCATTCCTCTTTCGGTTGGTATTTTAGAGTATAGAGCAAATTTTCTTTTAAGATTTGCGCTAACAAGCCAGCTCAATAGAGCAGTTCCAATGAAAATAACCCAATAAATAATGTTTCCTCCCATTAATCCAGTCTCTGGTGTCATAAATTTCTTTTTTTGTTTAATTAATTATGGTCTTTACGTTTATAAACTTGGTTTTATTATTTTAACACCAAATTAAGCCGCAAAAATAGTCATTTTTCGCCACTAAAATAGCATTAAAGTATAAATAATATAGTATAATTAACGTAAAATTGAGGTTTTTATGTATCTTTGTATGCTTTTTTATTTATTTGCTTCTTTTAAGCACTAATTGACAAGGACAAACATATTAACTAAAGACATAATTATATATGATTAAATCAATGACAGGTTATGGTAAAGCATCTGCAACTTACAATAACAAAATGCTTACTATTGAAATAAAAACTCTAAACAGCAAACAAATTGACTTAAATCTTAAACTTAACGCTTCCTATCGCAATAAGGAAATTGAGATTAGAAATAAAATTGCTAATATTCTGGAAAGAGGAAAAGTTGATTGTTATGTAATCAAAGAATTTGTTGATGAAGCTCCCAATTTAAACATAAATACAGCTCTTTTTGTTAGCTATTACAAACAATTTGAAGCTTTAGCAGATTTAGTGAATGCTCCCAAAGAACATCTTCTTCATTATATCTTTCAAATTCCTGAAATAAATTCTTGTGCAAATAAAGAGATAAAACAAGATGAGGTAGATATTTTATTCCTACTTATGGATGAAGCCTTAGAACAAACAGATCAATACAGGTTAGTGGAAGGAAAATGCTTGGAGAGAGATTTGCTTTTAAGAATAAAGCTTATTGGAGAAAAGCTTCTTGAAATTAATAAATTTGAAACATTAAGAATTCAACAAATAAAAGATAAACTACTCTCCAAACTCAATGAATTGGATTGTCAATCTTTAGATATGAATCGTTTTGAACAAGAGATAATTTACTATCTTGAGAAATTGGACATAACAGAAGAAAAGACAAGATTAAAACAACATTTAGATTATTTCGTTAATACTATGAATCTTCCTACTTCACAAGGGAAAAAATTAGGATTTATTGCTCAAGAGATTGGCAGAGAAATTAATACTCTTGGGTCAAAAGCTCAGGATGCCAACATGCAGAAAATTGTTGTGCAGATGAAAGATGAACTTGAGAAAATAAAAGAACAAATATTAAACGTACTTTAAGTGATAAACAAAGAGAAGTTATTTGATAAGAGAATAAACATTAAAGACCTTTTTAAAATTAGAGGTGCAAGTTTTTTTTTGTTTGTTTTAATTGCATTATTCTATTCTTATCCTCTTTTTGCTCAAACAGATAAAAACACTCAAGAGAAAGCGTTCTTTTTGAATGAAGAAATTCAAAACAAAATTGACCTTTATGAGGATTTGATTGACAAAGAATTTCGTCAAGAGTATTATGACAATCTCTTAAGTCTTTATTATCAAACTAATCAAGACTCAAAAGCAGAAAAACTAATAAAGAAAGCAATAAAGAAATTCTCTCAAAACTCAATCTTTATTGCTGATTTAGGTACTCACTATATTAAATTAGGTGAACAAAACAAAGCAAATAATCAATTTGACAAATCTATAGAAAATCTTCAAGCTAATAGTAATAGCATTGTTCAGCTTGCAAGCTATTTTAATGTTAGAGGAAATATTGATTATGCAATTAAAACATTTAAGAAAGGGCGAGAATTATTTAATAACAAAAGTCTTTTCATCTACGACATTTCTTATCTCTATCAACGTCAAGGCAATTACGAAGAAATAACTAATGAATATTTAGAGCTTTTGAATGAAAACCCCACAATGCTTAATCAAGTTAAAATTTATCTTGGAAGCATTTTGCAACAAGACAATGATAGTAAGTTTTCAGAATTTCTTCGCAATACTATGCTAAAAAAGGTTCAACAAGAACCATCTAATCAAAACTTTTCTCAACTTTACATCTGGACTCTTTTGCAACAAAAGAACTATAAGATGGCACTTATTCAAGCAAAAGCAATTGACAAAAGATTTGAAAACTTAACTGGTCAAACAGTTTATGAAATTGCAAATATTGCTCTCAATAATCAAGATTACGAAATTGCAAAAGAGGGATTTATTTATTTGATTAACAAAGGTAATGAAAGCACTTATTATCTTGTAAGCAGGTTAGGGCTTCTTAGTTCTCTTTATCATCCTTTTATAAACAAAATTAACCATACCACAAAAGAAATTGCTTACCTAAAATCTCAATACGAAACAACCCTTGAAGAACTTGGCAAACTTCCTGCAACAATACCGATAATGCAACAATATGCACATTTGTTAGCCTATTATCTACATTTGCCTCAAGAAGCTGTTGATATATTAGATCAAACTCTTTCAATGCCTCAAATCAAACCTTTAGAAAAAGCTAAAAGCAAGCTAACAAGAGCCGATATTTATTTAATGGAGAATGATATTTGGGAAGCATCACTAACGTATTCACAGGTTGAAAAAGAATTCAAGAACGATGTTGTGGGCTCTGAAGCAAAATTCAAAAATGCTATGCTTTCCTACTATAATGGTGATTTTACTTGGGCAGCATCTCAATTTGATGTGCTTCGTTCCTCAACAACCAAGCTAATTGCCAACGATGCAATGCAATACTCTATTTTGATTTCAGATAATATTGATGAAGATTCATCCTATAATGGATTGACCTATTTCTCTAAGGCAGAATTTGCTTTATATCAAAATAAATATAGTTTAGCTCTTCAATATCTTGACACTCTCAATCAAAGTTATCTTTCCCATCCTTTGTTTGATGAAGTTTTGTATAAGAGAGCAGAAATTGCAATTAAAGAAAACCAATATCAAAAGGCAGATAGTTTATTAAATCAAATAATATTAAAGTATCCTTATGATATTATGGCAGATGATGCTCTTTACCTTTTAGCTCAAATTTACGAAACGCATCTTAACTCAACTCAAAAAGCAAAAGAATATTACGAAAGAATAATTTTAGAATATTCCAATTCTCTATATGTTACTGAGGCACGCAAACGCTATAACGAACTCACCAACAAAAACGCAGTCCCTCAAACGGGTAAATTCTCAAACGATATTGTCAATTAAAGAACAATATTTTCAATTAAGCCAAATTACGACTTCAAAATTCACTTATAAATTTATATTTACTTGATATAAGCTTATCAAATCCTTATTTTAATTTAATAAGATAAGGTTTAAATCTTCTAAGGTACGACCATACTTATTACATCCTGCCACCTTACACTATGTAACCTGCCACCTTACACTATGTAACCTGCCAGGATGTAAAATTTATACTTGACTTTAATAAATTATTCCTTGATTTTAATAAATTTATTCTTGATTTCAATAGACTCTTTCCTTACTTCACAAAAAAAAGTAGCAAGTAAATTACCTGCTACTTTAACATTATTGTTTGTAAGTTGTAGTTATCTTATGATATTGATTGTTCCACTCCTATCATATACTCTTTTGTTGCCTAATCGTTTATAGCTTAATCGCCATACATAGGTTCCTATTGGAACGTTTACTCCACTTTTTTGTCCATCCCAGCCATATTTATTCTCTAATGCTTGGCTATCTTGGTTTGAACAGTCTAAGTAATCGTCTTCAAACAAATATACTCTTTCTCCCCATCTATTATAGACTTCTAATTTTACGTCTTCTAATCTATTGGTACTTCTAAAGAAGAATCTATCATTGACTCCATCGCCATCTGGGGTAAATCCACTTGGCACCCATACTGAGAAGAGTTCTATTGGCACTATTACTGAGGTAGTGTCAGAACAGCCTACTTCGTTGAAGGTGGTTAGGTATATTTGTACGTCTTGTCCACTTACATCATTAAATCTATGACTGAAGCTTCTTGCATCGGATGTTGTCCCATCGGAGATAGTCCAACTTGAGCTTGCGCCCCATTGGGAGATGTCTCTTAATGATAGTACTGGGTTATCTACGTCTACGTATGCTGGAGAAAAGGAGATTGCTGCTTCTGGGAATGGTACTACTTGGATTCTGATGGTTCTTTCTGCATAACATCCACTTGCTCCATAACCTCGCATAGTGTAAATGGTGGTTTCTTCTGGATGAGCAGTAACTGGTTGGTCAGAACGACCTGTTGGCAATGTAGCATCTGCTGGGTCAGCACTCCAACTATAATCTATTGCGTCCATTCCAGTTAGGATAACTGGGTCGCCTGGGCATACTTTGTATTTATTAGCTATAACTTTTGGATCGGTTATGCTTATATTAAGACTCTTGGATGCCATACAGCCTTGAGAGGTTCTTGCTATTAGATATACGATAGTGTTTTGAGTTGGGGTGAAGATTAGTACGGGTTCGGTGGTGGTAGGTTGGTTAGGATTAAATTGTGGTGGGTTACCTGGATCAGTAAAGGACCATTGCATGGCTTGAGTGTTGCCGGTGGCATCCATAGCGGTGATGTTGGATTGTTCGCCTAAGCAGAGCATGGTGTCGCCAATAAGGGTGATTTCTGGAAAGTTTTGTACGTCTACTATTATTGTGTCGCTATATGTACATGATGGAGCTTCGGCATTGACTATTATCTCTGTCCTTTGATTAAAAGTAGCTGTGTATACTACGCCTTCAAATGGATTAGGGTCATTAGGGTTATTCCATGTGTATGTAACGTCTTGTGTCATAGCTGGATTTTCTATAGGAATATTGATTGATGTCCCTATACATATCATGGTGTCGGTTAGGCTAAAGGATGGGGTAGCAGGAATTTCTACTTCATGGCTTATGGTCTTTTCACATCCATTGTATGAAGCTGTAAGGGTTACTGTGTAGGTGCCTGGGGTAGTATATACATGTGTTGGGTTAATATTTACATTGGTGTTGGTGTCTTCGCTGGTGTAGTGGGCAGTGGTGCCATCTCCAAAGTCCCAATGGTATTGCTTAATGGCACCTTCATCATCTACAGGGAATGTTGTACCATTGGTAAAGGCTGCGGTGAGTTGGCAGTCGGTTATAAAAGTATATTCGGTTACAGGCTTTATTACTTGCACTCGAGCTTTCATATAGGCTATACATCCAGGGACTCCTGTGGAACTGCTTGGCGAGGTTACTTTTACAAAATAATATTCTCCGTGTTGATTGTACATAGAATTAGTGATAACAAAGTTATTATTGGCTGGTTGTGTAGTGGTTGCTTCACTACTATATAGTGGAGTTCCAACTGCTAAATCGGATAATTGACTCTCAGGTCGATTACCTGTATTAACATACCACTCATATTTAGCAAACCCTGAGGTAGCTGTAATAACTGCGGCTGTGTCCCCTTGCCCACATGCATTAACGGTTAATACTGATGGTCCTACTTTTCCTACAAAATAACCATAGGCATAGTGTCCACCCCATGCACAGGAAGCAAGCAGAACTTTAATTCTTACTCTTTCTCCTATATTATTTGTTAAATTCATTGATATTTGACGCCATGGTTGCCATATTCCTCCAGAATAGGTAAACCAACCTGTTGGAGGAGTAGAAGAATTTCCTTTAACTTCAAAAGTTGCACATGTTTGAACTAAACCTTCTTCTGCCTCAGTAATATCATTCAACTTGATAACATCTATTTTAAAAAATGGATCTTGATACCCTCCATGACCAGGAGATTCAAGAACCATAGCAAAATTGAAAGTTAATAAACAATTTTGAGGAGTTACATCCAAATCATATGTTAGCATGTTTACATTACTATTATTCTTAGCACAATTGATTTGTGTTGAACGAGAATAACCGGTTGGAATCTTTTTTAAGATATTTGTTCCCGATGAAACTCTAGTATCTGTTTCATTTACATTACTGTTTATAATAAAACATCTGTCTCCTTGCCAAAAACAGGTTGCAGGATCATTAAAACCTACCCATGTAGATAAAGCTGGAGGAGTAGAACTCCCTGAAGTATTATTCTGTGCTTGATATCCTCTCCATCCAGCATAGTTGCCAGGAGTGTATGCATTGAAATCAAAATTGGTTCCATCTACCTGTGAGAAAACAATATTTGCATTAAGCACCATGGCTAATACTAATAAAACTGCTTTCAATTTAATAATAAACTTAGTTTTCATATCTATTAATTTTAAAAATTACTTCCCTTTATTTTTGTATGTACATATTAAACACCATAATTAGATTTTTTGTTTCCAATTTTCAAAAAAAACTAATTTTCTAATTTAAAGTTATCATTGTTATACCTTCTCCTCCAAACTCCAGACGAGCTGATTTAAAGGTTTTAATTTCTGAGTTTGTTTTCAAAAAGTCGCGAATTATGGTTTTCAATATTCCATCCCCCTTGCCATGTAAAACTGAAATTTCTCTTTCGCCTAATAATCTTGCTTGGTCAATAAACTGGCTTAGCTTATCCAATGCATCCTCTGCTCTTTCTCCTCTTAGGTCTAATTGAGTTTTAAAGGTCTTTCGCTTTTCATTTAACTCATCAATAACAGACAAAAAGGCTGATTGCTTTTGAGAATATAACTTAGCATTGGATTTTAAAAATGATTTCTTATCAACCTTAATCACCTTATTTTTCTCAATGCTCATCTTAACACTATTGCTAATAACTTCTAACCTATTACGTTTTATTGAAACTACTTCTGCAAAGGTGTTTTCATCGCCTATCTTTACTATATCTCCAATGGCAATTGGACTTAGGTCAATCTTTACTCCTATATCCTTACTCTTATTTGAAATATCTTTATTAGCTACGTTTTTCCTCTCCTGCTTTTCTAATTCAGATAATTCTCTATCAATATGTATTTGCTCTTTACTGAATTCTTCTCTAATTTTCTTTGTCTTCTCTTTGTTGGCGTTTGCCTCTTTGATTTGAGAAATGGTATTTTCTATTTGGCGAGAGGCATTTTGAAGAATTTCTTTTGCTTCTATCTTTGCTTGTTTTAATATTACTCTCTTTTTGTCCTCTAATTCAGAACTTAACTTATTATACTTCAACAAAACTTCTGACAACAAATCGTCAGCAACCTTAACCTCTTGTTCTTTCTTTCTTAACTCTATCTTATCTACTTCCAATTGTTGTAGTTGCTGTTCAAAATCTAAATAAGAAGAGCCAATTTTATCTACTGCTTTATCTACAATTTGCTTTGGCAGTCCAATAGTTTGGGCAATTTCAAATGCAAAAGATGAACCAGGCTTTCCAATAGAAAGTTTATATAGTGGTCTCATATTGTTTTGGTCAAAAAGCATTGCTCCATTGATAATGGATGCGTGTCTGTCTGCCAAAAGCTTTAAATTGGAATAGTGTGTTGTAACGACTCCAAAGGCTTGTTTCTCATTCAAAAACTCTAAAACAGACTCTGCAATGGCTCCTCCAATTGTTGGATCGGTTCCTGTTCCACATTCATCTATCAAGAATAAGGTTTTATTATTTGCTCTTTCACACAAGTTTTTCATGCTTAGCAAATGGGAAGAATATGTACTTAAGTCGTTTTCTATTGACTGCTCATCTCCTATATCAATAAAAATTGAAGAGAAAATACCTGCTTCTGAACTCTCTCTCATAGGTACAAGCAATCCACATTGGAGCATGTATTGTAGAAGTCCAACAGTCTTCAAACACACACTCTTACCTCCTGCATTTGGTCCAGAAATAATAAGAATTCTGTCTTTTGAGTTAAGCTCAATCCTTAAAGGGACAATCTTTTTAGAGTTCTTTTCTAATGCTTCTTCAAGTATTGGATGGCGTGCCTCAAACCAATTAATTAATGTATTATCTTCGACAATAGGTTTACCTGCTTTAATTTGAAGGGCATATTTTGCCTTTGCTCTAATAAAGTCAATTTTAGAAAGGAAGTAATAAGCATTAATTAAATTATCTATCTCTGGACGCAAAACATCGGTAAACTCCACTAAGATTTTTAGGATTTCTCGTCTTTCCTCAAGTTCCAACTCCCTAATCTCATTATTCAACTCCACTATTTCAGCAGGTTCAATATAGGATGTTTGACCACTTTGAGACTCATCATGAATAAAGCCCTTAATTCTTTTCTTGTTGGCAGAAGAAATAGGAATGACTAACCTTCCATTACGAACCGTAACCTCAGCCTCTTCTGATGACCATCCTTCTTTCTTAACTTGATTTAATATTCTTTTAATTTGCTTATCAACATCCAAAACCTTTTTCCTATGATTTGAACGAATTATATACAAATATTCAGACGCATCATCATTGAAATCTCCCTTTGAATCAAGCAGCTTAGCACAAATATTTAATAAATTTTTATCCACATAAACTCCTTGAGATAAAGCACTAAGAAGAGGAAACTTGTTATCATCACTTCTTGAAAAGAACAGGAGACATTCATTTATTGTAATTAATGAGGACTTTAAATCAAAAAGAGATTCCTGAGAAATAAACGTTCCCAAAAGCTTAAGTCTTTGAAGTTCCCCTCTCATATCAAAATAATTATCGGAAGGAAAGACTTCATTTGTTATAAAAATCTGCCTAAACTCCTCTGTAATTCCTAATAATTCAATAACCTTATTATAGGAAGTTACAAACTCCATTCTTTCAACAAAACTCCTACCTCCATCACTCAAGCACATAACTTTAAGCGATTCCCTAACTTGGTCAAACCCAATCTTAAGTTCCAATTTATTATTTCTCATCATCAAAAAAGAATACAAATTTACACAATAATTTAATTCCATTGACAATATATGAGAAAATAAAAGGAGAATAATCTTTTTTAAAAAGCCTTTAACTATACATTATATATATAGTGTTTTTTTGATATAGATTATTGGAATCAGGGATATGAAAAAGCAATATTACCGATTTGCACATTGTATTATAACTATAATGCACATTGCATTATAACTATAATGCACATTGTATTATAACTGTAATGCACATCGCATTATAACTGTAATGCATATCGCATTATAACTGTAATGCATATACCAAATCCCTGATATGAGGCTATCATATTAAAGATTTGACACATACAACTCTTTGATATAGTACGTAAATATGCCTTATTTGATAATTATGAAAGCTTGATTTGATGATTAGAAATCGGTAATAAAAAAGGGCTTCCATATTTGAAAGCCCTAATCTAATTATATATTTATTGTGTGTAGTTCCTATAGAACAACTATTTAATTGGTTCTAATTTAACAGTGAAGTGTCTCATTAAAGGTGCTTCCCAAGCTATTTTGTATCCATGATTTATTTGTTCTGCTCTATCTTTAACGTTTTTCAATGCTGCAGCAATTACATCCATATGGTTATTTGTATAAACTCTTCTTGGGATTGCTAAACGCAAAAAGTCAAGTCCTCCAAAACGATTTTCTCTTGTTACAGGGTCGCGGTCTGCAAGTAGGTATCCTATTTCGCAACCTCTAATGCCTGCTTCCAAGTATAGTTCTATAGTTAAGGTTTGAGCTGGAAATTCTTCTTTTGGAACATGAGTAAGAACTTTTGATGCGTCAACAAATATTGCATGTCCACCAGCAGGTCTTTGATATGCAATTCCATATTCGTCTAATTTCTTAGCTAAATATTCAACTTGTTTGATACGAGTTTCAAGATTATCAAATTCAGTATTTTCATCCAATCCAACTGCTAAAGCATTCATATCTCTTCCGTTCATACCGCCGTATGTCAAGAAACCTTCCATAACAATACAGAAGTTCTTTGCTCCATCATACCAATCTTGAAGTCTTGTTGCAATAAATCCTCCCATATTAACAACAGCATCTTTTTTAGCACTCATTGTCATTCCGTCAGCATATTGGAACATTTCCTTAACAATCTCTTTGATAGTTTTGTTTTCGTATCCTTTTTCTCTTGTTTTAATGAAATAAGCATTTTCAGCAAAACGAGCTGAGTCAAATAACACTGGGATATTATATTTATCTGCAATAGCTCTAACTTCTTTAAGATTTTGCATACTTACAGGTTGTCCTCCAGCAGTATTATTAGTTATTGTTACAATAATAAATGGTATTTTTTCTCCATATTTTTTTATTGCGTCTTCCAATTTCTTTGGACAAACATTTCCTTTGAAAGGAACTTCAAGTTGAGTGTCCTTTGCTTCATCTATTGTACAGTCAAGAGCAATTGCTTTACGACTTTCAATATGACCTTTTGTTGTATCAAAGTGAGAGTTTCCTGGGCAAACGCTTCCTTCTTTTACTAAGTATGAGAATAGAACGTTTTCAGCTGCTCTTCCTTGGTGTGTTGGTATTACATAATCGAAGCCTGTAATATTTTTTATAGCATTTTTAAGATTATAGAAAGAAGTTGCTCCTGCATAACTTTCATCTCCCATCATCATTGCTGCCCATTGACCTTGAGACATAGCATTTGTTCCTGAGTCAGTAATAAGGTCAATATATACTTTGTCAGCTGCTAATTGGAATGTATTATAATGAGCTTCTTTAATCCACTCTTCTCTCTCTTGACGAGTACTTTTTCTTATTGGTTCAATCATCTTGATTTTCCAAGATTCTGCAAATGGTAATTCCATATTATTTATTCTTATATTTGTTTTTAAATTTATTTTTTGATTAATATTGAAGTTAGAGAGTTGAATTCTTGTTCCAACACTTATATTTAGAATGTAAGCTTATCTCTATCTTTAAGATTTAAATAGAGATTATTATTTTGTATTAACAAATTACTTAGCATCATTTCAATATCTAAATGTGAGAGTGCAAAGTTATAAATAAATATTATTATTTCAAACTTTTTAAGCTAAAAGTTTAAATGCAAATTATTATTAAGCACTAATTTATAATAATAGACAATGAATTGACGCTACTTTTAAGTTTGATATTTTTCTAATTAAAGCATTAGGTTCAATAATATTTTGGATAAAGTTTGTATCTTTGCTCTATTACTAATTCTTTATGCAATGATTAGACAAACTTTATATTTCTTTTTTCTTTTTTTATCATTTGGGCTAAATGCTCAAACCTCAACCTTTGACACTTATTTTGAAGATAACACACTTAACCTTCTTTGTTATCATTCAGGAAGAAAGGCATTAGAATTCTATTCAATTGACCAAACGTACATAACAAAAAAATGGGCAGGCTCTAAAACAAATCTATTAGATAATTCGAATTTAGGAGCTCATCGTATAGAAGTTTATGCTCACAATAGTAATAGATTAATATATTCTCGTAATTACTGTTCACTTTTTGAAGAATGGCAAACAACTTCAGAAGCTAAAAACACTTGTGGAAATTTTGAAGAAGTTCTTAGAATTCCTCTTCCAAAAGAAGATGCCGATATTACATTCTTTTCAAGAGATAGTTTGGGCAACTGGTATAAAATAGTAAATCAAAAAATTGAAGTAAAGAATGCTGAATTCAAAACATTAAACTATAAACTTTATGAACCTTATAAGTTGAATGTTTCTTCAGAAGATATTAGTAAAAAATTAGATATAGTTATTGTCCCAGCAGGTTATACTCAAAGGGATTCATTAAAGATGATTTCAGACATGAAACTTTTTAGTGATTTCTTTTTCTCAAAACCTCCCTTTTCTGATGCTAAAGAAAAAATAAATATTTGGGGGCAATGTTATTTTTCTGAACAATCAGGAATTGCAGGACTTGATTCAGCAATTAATCCAAATAGTTTTCTTGGAGTAAGTTACAACACTTTTAATTCTCCAAGATATATTATGACTCCCAACTTATTTAATCTTCACGAAATACTTATAAATGTCCCTTATGAACAAATTGTTATAATGTGTAACAGTGAAACTTATGGAGGAGGTGGAATTTTTAATTTCTACGCAACTTCTTATGTTAACCCCAAAAATGGGTTTGTTCTAATACATGAGTTTGGACATTCATTTGCAGGATTAGGAGATGAGTATTCAGAAAACGATAGTGATGTTGAAGGAGCAACTCAAAAGATTGAACCATGGCAAAAAAATGTTACATCGCTCAAAGATTTCTCTAAAAAATGGAAAGATATGATAGATACAACAACCCCAATTCCAACTCCGACAACATTAGAATTTGAGGATAAGGTTGGAGTATTTGAAGGTGCAGCATATGTAACAAAAGGATTATATCGTCCTTATCAAAATTGTTTAATGCGAAGTGATGTTCCTTTTTGTCCTGTTTGTACAAGAGAAATAAATAAAATGTTAGACTTCTACTGCGAGTAGAAGAACATAAAAATGAAAGAAATGAAAGAGAAAAATTTATACTTAATTGATGCTATGGCATTAATTTATCGTTCCTATTATGCTCTCAACAAAAATCCACGTATCAATTCCAAAGGATTAAACACTTCGGCAATACTTGGATTTGCCAACACTTTATTAGACTTAATAAAGAAACACAAGCCTACTCATATTGGGGTTGCATTTGATTTATATGGTCCAACAGTTCGTCATGAGCAGTTTGAAGATTATAAAGCTAATCGCCAAGAAAGTCCAGAGGATATTATTGCTGCTGTACCTTATGTTAAGGAATTAGTAAAGGCAATGAATATTCCTATGCTTTGCAAAGAAGGTTATGAAGCAGATGATGTAATCGGTACTCTTTCAAAAAAAGCAGCAAGGGAAGGATTTAAAGTTTTTATGGTAACTCCAGATAAAGATTATGCTCAATTGGTTGAAGAAAATATTCTTATGCTTAAACTCCCAAGAATGGGAAATGGAGAAGAAATATTGGGCGTAAAAGAGGTTATCGAAAAATTTGAAGTAAGGGAACCAAAACAAGTTATTGACATACTTGGACTTTGGGGAGATAGCTCAGATAATATTCCGGGTGTTCCTTCAATTGGAGAAAAGAAAGCAAAACTTTTAATGAAACAATTTGATTCAATAGAGGACATTTTAGCAAACACAGATAAAATTGAGAGCGCTTCTATAAGAAAAGCAATTGAAGAGAACAAAGACAAAGCAATTCTTTCCAAACAACTTGCAACAATTATTTTAGATGTTCCAATAGACTTTGATGAAGATTCTCTTTTATTTACTCAACCAAACTTTGAACACTGCAAAAAGCTTTTTAGTGAATTAGAATTTAAAACTTTCGAAAAGAGATTCTTCAATGAATATGCTCAAATGGAAGGTTATGCAGATTATATTGAGCAAAATTATAACATTGAAAAAACTGATCAAAAGAATATTTCTTCAGGAAACGAGAATCAACTTGATTTATTTGGGAATAATATCAGTTCAAATAATCTATTTAAAGAATACTTTTTTGCCACATTAGAAACAACTGAGCATAACTATAAACTCATTGAGAAAGCAGAAGATTTAAAAGAAGAATTAAGATTAATAAAAGAAAAAGGCTTTTGTTGTTTTGATTGCGAAACAACAGGACTTGAAATAGATTCTGAGTTGATTGGGGTTGCATTTTCACATAAGAAAAATAGTGGATTCTTTATCTTAATTCCAAATAATCAGGAAGAGAAACAAAAAATAATAGGTCTTTTAAAAGAAATATTGGAAGATACCGAAGTTGAAAAGATAGCCCATAATATAAAATTTGATAAGAATGTTTTGTTAAATTATGGGATTGAAGTTAAAGGAAAATGTTTTGATACAATTTTAGCTCATTATCTCATCGATTCAGAAGCAAGACATAAATTGGACAATCTTGCAAACTCTTATCTTAATTATGAAATGATTCCTTTTGAAAAGGTATTTGGAAAGGTTAAAGATGGGAAGATAAATATAAATTTATTGGATAAAACAGCTTTAAAGGAGTATGCAGTAGAGGATGCTGATATTGCTTTACAGCTAAAGTCAATCTTTGAAGAGAAGTTAAAAGAAGCTAATCTTTTGGAGTTATTTGAGAATATTGAAATGCCTTTGGTTGATGTTCTTTTATCTATGGAAAGAGAAGGAGTTAGAATTAATACTGAGGAATTAGCTCTTTTTTCAGAAAGGCTAAATAAGGAAAAGTTAGAACTTGAGTCTAAAATTTATGCCTTAGCAAATGAAGAGTTTAATATTTCTTCTCCAAAACAATTAGGCGATATACTATTTAAAAAGCTTCAAATTATTGAAAAAGCAAAAACAACTTCAGCAACAAAACAATTCTCAACTTCCGAAGATGTCCTTTTAAAATTAGTTAATAAGCACCCAATAATTCCTCTAATTTTAGATTATCGTTCAATAACTAAATTAAAAAACACCTACGTTGATGCTTTCCCTCTTTTGGTTAACAAGAAAACAAATCATATTCACACTAACTATAATCAATTCACAACTGCAACAGGAAGACTTTCATCCACAAATCCAAATCTTCAAAACATACCAATAAGAACCGAATTGGGAAGAGAGATGCGAAAGGCATTTGTTCCAAGAAATGATGATTATATTTTACTTTCTGCAGATTATTCTCAAATTGAATTAAGGATTATTGCTTCTTTGAGTAAGGACGAAAACAGTTGTCAAGCTTTCAAGGATGGAATAGATATTCACACTGCAACAGCAAGCAAGATATTTCATATCCCTCTTAATGAAGTTACAAAAGACCAAAGACGTTATGCAAAGAGTGTTAATTTTGGAATAGTTTATGGCATTTCAGCTTTTGGACTTTCCGAACAGCTTTCAATTCCGAGAAAGGAAGCACAAGAGCTAATTGATCAATATTTTGCACAATATCCAAAGATAAAAACCTTTATTGAAGAAAGCATTAAAATTGCACAAGAAAAAGGCTATGCTCAAACACTAATGAATAGAAGACGCTATCTATATGATATTAATTCAAGAAATGCTAATTTAAGGAATTTTGCAGGACGCAATGCAGTAAATATGCCTATTCAAGGTTCTTCTGCAGATATGATTAAGAAAGCTATGATTGATATTTATGCTGAATTCAACAAGCTTGAGCTTAAATCAAAATTAATACTTCAAGTTCACGACGAATTGGTTTTCGATGTTTATATTCCAGAAGTTGAAACAGTAAAAGAAATTGTAGAAAAAAGGATGAAAGAAGCATTGCCATTAGAAAATGTTCCTATTGAAGTTGAGAGCAACACTGGAAAGAATTGGCTTGAGGCTCACTAATTGGATTCTTTTTTAATGGTATCTTGATAAATCTTTTCTGGACGTTTGTGTTTCCAACGTTTATGAGACCATAACCAATAGGGAGGGTTTTCTTTTATTGTTTTTTCTAAAAGAGAAACATATTTTTGGGTTATTTCTGCATATCCTTCTTCTTGAGAAGTAAGACTTAGAGGAATTATATCAAAACTATAATAGCCTCTTTTTTCTTTATTTACCTTATAATAGAAGACAGGATAATTGAATTTCTTTGCAAAGTATTCTCCTCCAAAAATTACTGGAGTATCTTGATTGAGTAGAGTTGTCCAATAGCATTTGTAAGTGTCGTTAGGGCTTTGGTCGGAAAGAAGCATATATGCTGAAGGAGTTTTTGTTTTCTCATTCTCGTGAAATACTTCCTTTACATTATCATTATAACAAACCTTAGTCCCATAACGTGTTCTTCTTTTATGCATAAGTTTTTCAAAAGTTTTATTTGTCATTCTCTTCCCAACTCCAATTCCTTGAAAAGGAAACTGCATCCCTAATGATAAAACCATATATTCCCAATTATTATAGTGTGAAGAGAGAAGAAGAACACTTTGACCTTGTTTAAAATATGTCTCCAATATTTCAGGATTATTACACTTATATCTTTTTAAAACATTCTTCCTTGAAATACTTAACATCTTAAATCCTTCAAGAAAAACATCTGCCAAATGTTTATAGAACTTATTTATTATAAGTTTTTGCTCTTGTTTACTTTTCTCTGGAAAGGATTTCTCAACATTTAACTTTACAACCTCTAATCTATATTTAATAATATAATGAAGTAAAAAAGCAATTATAGATGATAATATGTATAAAAACCATAAAGGTAGCAGAGAAAGAGGTATTAGTATACAATAGAAAAGCAAATAATTAAATAGTTTCTTCATCCTTTTTTGTTATTTTTGGCATTGTTACGATAAATCTACTGCCTTTCCCTATTTCAGACTCTGCCCATATTAGTTCTTTATGTTTTTGCACTAATTCTTTTATAATTGTTAGCCCAAGACCTGTACCCTTTTCTCCTTTTGTCCCTTCTTCTGTTTGGTTGACTTGGTCGGTAAAAAGGTTTTTAGCTAAATCCTGACTCATTCCAACTCCATTATCAGCAACTATAATCTTAATCCTTTTTTCAATTTCCTCTATATTTACTTCAATCTCTCCATTTTCGTTTGTGAATTTAATTGAATTAGTAATTAAGTTTCTAAGAATGGTTTTAAACATATTTATATCTGCCTCAATATATACGTCTTGAGGGATATTGCAGCTTAACTTAATAGATTTATTTTGAGCTAATGGACTTAGATTTTCAATAATATTTAAAACAATATTTCTAAGTTCAATCTTAGTTTTCTGAACAGATAATTGACCTGATTGGACTTTTAACCACAAAAGAATCTCTTCTAATAAAGTATATGCCTTTTCTGAACTATCATTAATCATTTTAGTAAACTCTTCAATTTCGTCCTTTTCAATTGAACCAAGGTTTTGAATTATATATTCGGAGAATCCTATTATTGAATTGAAAGGATTTTTTAAATCATGAGCTAATATTCTAATGAATTTATCCTTATCAGAATTTAGCTTTTGAAGGTCTTTTGCAAAACTGATAATTTGTTTTTCTGTTTTCTTTCGTTCAGAAATATCTAAGAATGTTACAACATAGCCAATAACTTTACCATTTTGAACTTGTGGGAATGAGAAATATTCAACTTCAACCTTTGTTCCATCTTTTCTCCAGAAAACTTCATCTTCAGAATGAGTCTCAACATTATTAAGTATTGTTGCTTGCATTTTACATTCACTCAAATCCATTGGTTTTCCATTCTCATAACTATGGTGTATCAATTTATGTATATTCCGACCCAACATTTCATCTTCACTTGAATATCCAAGCATATTAACACAAGATTTATTTGCAAATGTACAATTGCCATCTACATCTACTCCATATATTCCTTCAGCAGCTGAATTTAAGAGTAGATTAATTTTTTCTTCTTTTTCCTGAATTAATTCCTTCTCTCTTAATATTTCTGTAATATCTCTACCTATACTTATGATTCCTACAACATTTTTATCATCATCAAACAAAGGAATTTTGTTCGTTTGCTCATATCTTATTTCTGAATTTTTAATCAAAAAAGTATTTACCTTTCCTATCAACTTCTCTCCCGTTTGATATACAACATCATCCTCTTCTTTGTAGGTTTTTGCAATTTCGCCAGGGAAGATATCTTCATAGTTTCTCCCTATAATATCTCTCCAATCACTATATCCTGTAATTTGTGCAAGGGATTGACTGCAGAAGATTATCTTTCCTTCTCTATCTCTAAAAACAACATAATCTTCAATGTTTTCAAGGAAAGCTTCAAAATAACGATTGAAAATAATTTGATTACTTTCCAGTTTTTTAAAGTCTGTTATATCATTTAACGTTAAAAAAACGCCATATCCTTTAGCTTTTATTGAGGCAGAATTAAGAATAAGCCATCTAAAATCTCTTTTAGTTCTCATCCCAACTTCAAAATTGTTAATTGGGAAACCATTTATCAATGTTTTTACTCCTGGACACTCTTCATTAGGAACTGGACTCAGGTCGGGATAAACTAAATGGAAATTCTTTTGATGAAGATTAATTTGTAAAATATCTTCTTTTGAAATATCTAAAATACATTCAGCTGCCTTATTACAATCAATAATATCTCCTTTTTCATTTGTTAAAATAACCCCTTCTCTTAGAGTTTCGAATATTGATTTATACTTCTTTTCGCTCTCCTCAACCTTTGACATAACATTTTTATATGCTGTGTTTAACGTATCGAGTTCTCCATTCTTTTCTCCAAGTTTATCTACTAAACTTATAAGAAAATGATTAAAATAGCTTATTGAAAATATCAGTATTAATGCAGTAATAGTAAGAGTAATGAAACTTATTATCCAATTCCTAACATCACTAAAATATTCATTATAATTTATATCTCTTTCAATAATATTTTCCCTAAAAAGAATTTCAAGAGTTAAAAACCCAATAAATGCTACAAAAAAGTAGAAGATTCCAGGTTTTTTCCCATAAAAAAGCGAAATTAATGCAATACCTATAACCGTCAGAAATTGATCTCCTAAGCTTCCAAAAAAGAGATTTCCTGCCAATCCTCCAATAATAAATGAAATTGTGATTAAATTAGCCTTGGTCTTTTGCCCAATTATATTTCTAATTAAAAATAAGAATAAAATTAATAGGGATTGAAGAATGCCAACTCCATAATCAGGGAAATGACCTTCCTTTACAAGATGTATTATTGAGAAGATAGTTGCGGGTAGTGTTATAATTAATAAACATAGAATTGAATAATTCATTAGTTTATTTTTAACATCATCTATTTCTTTTAATAAGGCAACCATATATAATATGTATAAAAATCAAGGTTAATTGTTATTGTACGAATATTTCGTAAAAAAGTTTTTTATTATATTAAAAATGAAGGATAATTAGCTTAAGTATCAATTAAAGTATAGGTATATAAATAAAAAACAAAAGTCATCTTTTCAGATGACTTTATAATTTTGAGGTCTCTTCCAGATTCGAACTGGAGTAGACGGTTTTGCAGACCGGTGCCTAGCCACTCGGCCAAGAGACCTTAATGTTTGAGTGTGCAAAAATACAATAATTTTTCATATTACCAAAAAACCGAAGCATTTTACCTAAAAAGATAGGTATTACAAGAAATGTAAACTATTTTTAGTGATATTAGGATACTTGTAAACCTTATTTAGGGATAAAAACCAAAAGTGTAAATTTGAATTAGTAATAAACAAAAAAGTGTAAACCTAATTTAGGAAAGAATAAAACATATCTATTCATAAATAAACTTCCTTTTGAGGGAACAAAATAAGGATTTTATCTATTAAAATAACGATTTTAAAGTCTTTATTGACTTGTCCTGAAAAAAGTTGACACAAAAAACCAAATCAACATGGACAAAAATT
>VSSQ01000435.1_pt1 | contig 29278 bp, 27 predicted proteins | sample 4763081 | NCBI WGS metagenome assembly VSSQ01 (sample SAMN12137344, study PRJNA551015) | bioreactor metagenome | isolation source: SDC9 anaerobic chlorinated ethene degrading culture | place: USA: Knoxville, Tennesee | collected 2015-01-01
GCTCGTCAGGCTCATAACCTGAAGGTCGCAGGTTCAAATCCTGCCCCCGCAACCAACGATAATTGCGAAACCTCCGCTGACCCCGTCGCGGAGGTTTTTGCATTTGTGCCCCCATTCCGCAGCGATCGTCTGTTGCGTCCTCCCGCAACCAACGATCCCGGCGAAAGCAGATTGTCCAGAGCCTCGGCCTCTGCAAGGAAGTCAGGGTTCTTCTTTCCTGCCGCAAAGCGCAGGATCGCGCCGAGGTCGCCGCGCAGCACGATCGCCAGTTCGCCGTTATCCGGCATGAGCGTGATCTGATCGACCAGCGAGCGGAAGGTTTCGGCGGCACGGGCGCGGCCGTCCTCGTCTTGCAGATTCTCATAGAGCTGCCCGATCCGCTGCGCATAGAGTGCCGCCATGTTCGGATGTAGCAGCGGAGGGGGCTCATCGGCATTGGCCAGTTTCTCAGCCAGTTCAGCCTTCCGGGCTTCAAGTCCAGTCATCTTCTCCTTCATTGAGGGGTGATACATGCCGTCGGTGATCGCCTCGATGATCTGAGAAATCTGCCTGCCGACTTTGTCCAATTCGCGCCGCGCAACCTCAAGGTCGGCACCACGCTCCATCCGCAACCGGTTCACCTCCCTGGTGAACTCGTCGCAGAACTCCCTGAACAGCGCAGGGTCCATCAGATGCTTGCGCAGCCCGTTCAGGATCGACGCTTCGAGGGCATCACGTCGGATGTTGAGCCGGTTGTCGCAAGTGCCCTTGTTGCGCGCAGTCGCGCAGCCGAGCAGGTCCTTGGAGATCATCGTATAGCCGCCCCCGCAGCAGCCGCATTTGACGAGGCCGGCAAAGAGATGCTTCGGGCGGCGCCGGTCGTTCAGGGGATTGGGACTGGTCTCGACCACATCATAGGCAAGGCGGCTCTGCCGTGCCTTGACGGCATCCCAGATGTCTTGGTCGATGAGGCGCAGGTCAGGCACCTCATGGACGACCCATTCGCATTCCGGGTTCAGGCGGGATACGCGCCGGCCGGTGTCGGGATCCTTGATATAGCGCAGCCGGTTCCAGACCAGCTTGCCGACATAAAGCTCGTTGTTCAGGATGCCGGTGCCGCGCTTCGGGTTGCCGTGGATTGTCGATGGCCCCCATTCGCTGCCTTGCGGCCCCGGTATGCCATCGCGGTTCAGGGACATGGCGATGGTGCGCGATGATTTCCCGTCGAGATAATCCGCAAAAATGCGGCGCACGATCCCGGCTTCGGCCTCGTTGATGGTCCGGTCGCCCCGGACAGCTTCCCCACGATCATCGAACCTCTTCACCACATCATAGCCGTAGCAGAGTCCGCCGCCGGATTTGCCATCCTCGACCCGACCGCGCAGCCCACGGCGGGTCTTGTCGGCCAGATCCTTCAGGAACAGCGCATTCATCGTGCCCTTCAACCCGACATGCAGATGGGTGATCTCGCCCTCGGACAGGGTGAACATCTTCACGTCGGCATAGGTCATGCGCTTGAAGATGCCGGCGATATCCTCCTGGTCGCGCGACAGCCGGTCCATCGCCTCGGCCATGATCATGTCGAAGCGACCGCGCAGGGAATCGGAGATCAGGGACTGGACGCCCGGTCGCAGGATCATGCTGGCGCCGGAGATGGCGTGATCAGTATATTCCTCGACGACGGTCCAGCCTTCCTTTTCGGCGCGCAGGCGACACATGCGCAGCTGATCGGTGATCGAGGCGTCACGCTGGTTGTCGGACGAGTAGCGGGCGTAGAGCGCGACCTTCATGCGGACACCTCAGTCTGGGAGGCGGCCGCCCGCCAATCGGGCCGTCTCCTGTTGGACGAAATCGCCCGCAGCCTGCCGGGCGAGTTGCCGGACGAGATCGGCGAGGCGGGGGTCGGGGTTGCGGGTGCCAGCAACGCGCGCAACGGCTTCATCGGTGGTCTCGGTGACCAGCCGAAGCTTCGATGCGGTGGTTTGTCGTTGCCGTGCCATTCCCGTGCCGATCCCTGAAGAGCCTGCACAGAGACTACGCAGCATTTCCAATGCATTACAGAGAAGCGCCCGGCGGCGTTCGGCGGGGAATGGAGGGCTGGGTCGGGCATTGGCGTAGTCCTGAGCAGCATGGCGTCGCAAAAATACTGGCGCGACGATGTGCGAATTTGCGGCTCGCCAGGAGATTTGAACATCTGCTCGCACAGCGCGACGTTCCAGCCATGTCCTGAGGTCAGTCTAATGCGGGCAGGGGGCAGCTGCAATACTTGGCTGGGTCGACAGTTGGACCAGGTGGCCTGACCCCGAGCAAGAAGGGCAATTCTAGAACGGAATCTCGTTGTCCGAAGTGGTGTTTGCTGAGTCCCGGTCGGCCTCGATCCGTTCGATGAAGGAAAGCGATGCCAATACGCAATCGACGATGAACCGCGCCTCCGAAACAGCAAGGAGGTCGTTGTCATGCGCGAAAGAGCGCTTGTTGCGCGCGTCATTGAGACCTTCAAAGAGCTTATGCTGAACGCGCAGGGTCGGTAGTGCAAATTGGCTCACTACACCTTCATCTCGCACCGCTTTGCCATATGCACCGAAAATGGCGTGTAGTGGTGTCGATGGATCGCACGGCATACCTCGATCCGCTAGCAGTGCACGGAACCGCTTCACGCAGTATGTGTGTATGCGATCGAGTGCCACATCAGGCTTGTTGCCGATCAGATCCCCAGCGATCGACGCTCGTAGCTTGGGCAAAGTCGTATCGCTCGAGAAGTCCTTGAACGCCTCGTCCAGATTAAGCGATGAGGAGTTCTCCAACTCGTTGGTGAACTGTTCGAGCCACATCTTGAGTCGCGTCTCCTGATCGGAATTGTCTTCCACGAAACCGTCCAGGCTACAACGATAGTCCCATAGTGCGCGAAGGACGCGAGCAACGAGGCGTGGCTCGGCGACCTCGATAAAACCCCTCAGCGTCTTGCCCTTGCTATCGCCCTCGATCTGATAACGTTCGTCAAAAATATTGAAATCGAAGAATTCTTCAAACCATTCACCCATGGTCCGGTCAGAGAAATTCAGAACGTAGCCACCACCACTGTGAAATATCTGGTCGAAGGTGATTCTGTGCTGCGGCGTCAGCCGGCGTGTTCGACCGAGTATTTCCGGTTGCTTATTGGGATCTGGAGCGGTGCTTTGCATCATTCCTCAAGATAGTCCGAGGGGTACAGGTCGCGCAACTTCGAGAGGGCACGTACCGCCGCTTGACATCTCGAACTCGACCGAAGCTGCGCTAGGTTAGGAGCGACCGGCTTGCCCCGCAACTCCGGCTTGTCGCGCTGCTCGACCGAGGCATAGAACGCATCCATATCCACATGGATGATCTTGCCGATATTCCTGTCTGGCTCGGCGGCCTCCCCGATCTGTTCTCCCGATCCCGACATGCTTCGTCGTCAACCTGTCGGAGTTGCCGGTTTTTCGATACCTTCCAGCCGATCGGCGGGAAAAGGTCGTTGCAGGGCCTTCGCCTCGCGCCAGTCGGCCGTCAGCCAGACCTCCACCTCGTCGGAATTGGTCAGGATCACTGGCATTGCCTTGGGATGGATCGGCTTCACCACTTCGTTGACATCAGTGGTGAGGAAAGCGAAGAGTTCATGTTCGCCCGGTCTCGGCGTGCGGTTCGATCCGCGCGTCCCTTCCCATCGGGTCCAGATCCCGGCGAAGAAGAACAGGGGCTGCGCCTGGTCGAGCGCGAACCAGTAGAGTGGTTTGCGCTTCGTCACCGGATCAGGCACCTGCCCGTATTCCGAGAACGCCGTCGCCGGGACGACGCAACGGTGCTCAACCCCGAGCCACTGTTGCCAGTGCCGTATCCAGGTCTTGCGAACATTGGTGACGCCGGTGTCAGGCGCGTCCGGGGTCTTCAGATGCTCGACCGGCGTGGGCATTCCCCATGTAAGGCGAGCAAGCTCCAGCCCGCCATCGGTTTTGCGCACGACCGGCGCGGGCCGGTCGGGATAGACGTCGAGGATCGGTTCCAGATTGCCGATACTGTCGTGGGTGAGCGCCACGAAATCCCGGATCGCCTGCTGGTTGGTGGTCAGATTGTAGAGATTGCACAAACCCGCTTCTCCGATTTTGCGGCCATCATACGCCAGAAGTTCCGGCAAGGCTTCCGATCACATCTTACGAGACTCAGATTGACTCCCGCCGCGCACTAGAACAAACAAAGAACATAACGACAGGATTTGCCCTTGAGAAGATCCGGAGCCTGCCTTCCAGATGCACGAGCTCGCCATCAGTCCAGCCATTGCGGCCCTTCGTGTGCGAATCGCGCAGCTTGAAGGTGATGGCGCTCGCGCGCGGGAAGTGCTGCCCTTCGGCGTTCCGTCTCTGGACCGCAAACTGCCCGGTGGTGGGTTGGCTCTTGGCTGTCTGCATGAGGTTGCGGGCGGCGGCAACGGCGCCGTGGACGGTGCGGCGGCGGCCTGTTTCGTGGCCGGGATCGCCGCGCGGACCCAAGGCAAGGTGCTGTGGTGCGTCGCCCAGCAGGATCTGTTCGCGCCGGGCCTGGAACAGGCCGGCCTGCCGCCCGATCGCGTCATCCATGTCGAGGCCGGCGATGACAAGTCGGTCCTGGCCTGCATGGAGGAAGGCCTGCGGCACGGTGGGCTGGGCGCGGTGGTCGCCGATATTGCCCGGCTGCCGATGACCGCCTCGCGGCGGCTGCACCTGGCCGCCAAGGAAAGCGGCACCATCGGCCTCGCCCTGCGCCGCTGGCGGCGGCAGGCAGAGGCCAGCGATTTCGGCCAGCCGACGGCGGCGATGACCCGCTGGCGGATCTCGGTGCTGCCGTCCCGGCCTTTGCCCGTGCCCGGCGTCGGTCGCGCGCGCTGGCTGATCGAACTGATCCGGGCGCGGGCGGGAGAATCCCTCGATATCGAACTGGAGGCGTGCGATGGCTCGGGTCATCTCGGTCTTCCTGCCGACATGGCCGACAGACCGGCTGCGGCGGAAGGCCGGCGACACAGCGCCGCCAGTTGAGGTGCCGCTCATCATTGCAGGACGTGATCGTAACCGCCGTATCGTGACGGCGGTCGACGCGACCGCGCAGGCGCTCGGCCTGCGGGTCGGCATGCCCGTCACCAAGGCGCAGGCGCTGGTGCCGGGACTGGTGATTGAACCCGCCGACCCAAAAGCCGATGCCGAAAGCTTGGAGCGCCTCGCGCTCTGGGTGTTGCAACGGATCGCGCCGATTGTGGCGGTCGATCCGCCGGACGGGATCGTGATCGACTCTACCGGCGCGGATCATCTGCATGGCGGCGATGCGGCGATGCTCGATGCGCTGATCGGGCGGCTCACCTTGTCGGGTGTGTCTGCACGGGCCGCCATTGCCGACACCTGGGGCGCGGCCCATGCGCTGGCGCGCTATGGGTCCAATCCGGTGCTGATCGCCATGCCGGGGGCCAGCATCGACATGCTCGCGCCGCTGCCGCTGGAGGCTCTACGGCTGTCGCCCGCGATCCCGGCTGGCCTGCGCGATCTGGGGTTTTCCCGGATCGGCGATCTGATCGGCCAGCCCCGCGCGCCCCTGACGCTGCGCTTCGGGCCGGAACTGTCCCGTCGGCTGGATCAGGCCCTGGGCAACAGCGCCGAACCCATCGAGCCGCTGCGCCCCGAGGACATGATCGAGGCGCGGCGCAGCTTTGCCGAACCCATCGCCGCCGCTGAGACCATCGCCCGCTATATTGGAAAGCTGGTCGCAACGCTCTGCGAGGCGCTGGAGGTCCGCGGCCTCGGCGTGCGCCGCCTCGACCTGCTCTGCCACCGGATAGACAGCCGTGTCGAGACCGTCCGCATCGGCCTCGCGCGGCCGGTGCGCGACCCTCAGCGCCTGACCCGGCTGCTCTGCGACAAGATCGAGACCATCGACCCCGGCCTCGGCATCGAGATCATGACGCTGACGGCCACGCTGGCGGAACCCATGACCGAGCGCCAGGCCGTGAGCCACCTGATCGAGGCGCCCGAGCCTGACCTGTCAGGCCTGATCGACACGCTCGCCAACCGGGTCGGCGCCCGCGCGATTTATCGCTTCGCGCCGGTGGCCAGCGATGTGCCCGAGCGATCCGTCTGCCGCATTCCGGCCCTGGCGGAAGAGACCGGCGCGGGCTGGCCCGATCACTGGCCGCGCCCCTCGCGGCTGTTGCCCCGTCCCGAGCCGATCGAGACCATGGCGCTGCTGCCCGACGATCCGCCGAACTGGATCTCGTGGCGCGGCGTGCGGCGGCGGGTGCGCCGGGCCGATGGCCCCGAGCGGGTCTTCGGGGAATGGTGGAAGCGCGATGCCGAGCTGGTTGCGGTGCGGGATTATTTCCGCATCGAGGATGACGCTGGCGAACGCTTCTGGATCTTCCGCGCCGGTGACGGCGAGGATGTCGCCACCGGATCGCATCGCTGGTTCCTGCACGGGGTTTTCGGATGAATGCGCCCCGCTATGCCGAATTGCAGGTCACCACGCAGTTTTCCTTTCTGCGCGGGGCCTCTTCGGCCGAGGAATTGTTCGCGACGGCGGCGGCGATGGGGATCGAGGCGCTGGCGGTGGTGGATCGCAATTCGCTGGCGGGCATCGTTCGCGCCCATGAGGCGGCGAAGGCAACCGGCATCCGGCTGATCGTTGGCTGCCGCCTCGATCTCGCCTGCGGCATGTCGGTGCTGGTCTATCCGACCGACCGAGCGGCCTATGCCCGGCTCTGCCGGCTGCTGACGCTTGGCAAGGGCCGGGCCGGCAAGGGCAAGTGCCACCTGGAATGGGCCGATCTCACCGCCTATGGCGAAGGGCTGATCGCGGTGCTGGTGCCGGATGATGCCGATGAATACTGCGGCTTCCGATTGCGCCGTTTGCGCGATGCCTTCGGCGACCGGGCCTATCTGGCGCTGACCCTGCGCCGCAGGCCCAACGACCAGATGCGGCTCTGGGAGCTTTCGCAACTGGCGCAGCGGATCGGCGTGCCGACCGTCGTGACCAATGACGTGCTGTTCCACGAGCCTGGCCGGAGGATGCTGCAGGATGTGGTCACTGCGATCCGCCACAACACCACCATCGACCAGCTGGGCTTTCGCCGTGAGCGTCATGCCGACCGCTATCTCAAGCCGCCCGCCGAGATGCGCCGGCTCTTCGCCCGCTGGCCCGAGGCGCTGGCCCGCACCATCGAGATCGCCGACCGTTGCCGCTTCAGCCTGGATGAGCTGCGTTATCAATATCCGGAGGAACGCGACGATCCCGCACTGACCCCGCAGGAAACACTGGTGCGGATGACCTGGCAGGGCGCGGCCAACCGCTACCCCGAGGGCGTGCCGGATGAGGTGACGGCGGCGTTGCGCCATGAGCTGACCCTGATCGGCAAGCTCGATTACGCGCCCTATTTCCTGACCGTGAACAGTATCGTCCGCTTTGCCCGGTCGCGCGGCATTCTCTGTCAGGGGCGGGGATCGGCGGCGAACAGCGCCGTCTGCTATGTTCTCGGCATCACCGCCATCGACCCCGGCCGCAACGATCTGCTGTTCGAGCGCTTCGTCTCCGAGGAACGCCGCGAACCGCCGGATATCGACGTCGATTTCGAGCACGAACGCCGTGAGGAAGTCATCCAATGGGTCTATGAGAACTATGGCCGTGACCGGGCCGCGCTGACCGCCACCGTGACCCGCTATCGCTCCAAGGGCGCGCTGCGCGATGTCGGCAAGGCCATGGGGCTGCCCGAGGATCTGATCCAGACACTCTCCGGCCAGCTCTGGGGCTGGTCCGAGACCGGTGTCAACGATCAGCAGCTTCGTGAGTTGAACCTCAACCCAGAGGATCGGCGTTTGCGCCTGACCCTTGATCTGGCCGCCCAGCTTCGCGGGGCGCCGCGGCATTTGTCGCAACATCCCGGCGGCTTTGTCCTGACCCATGACCGGCTGGACGAGTTGGTGCCGATCGAACCCGCCGCCATGGCGGATCGCCAGATCATCGAATGGGACAAGGACGACATCGACGCCTTGCGCTTCATGAAGGTGGATGTGCTGGCGCTGGGGATGCTGACCTGCATGCGCAAGGGGCTGGATCTGATCGTGGAACACAAGGGCATCGCCCTTGATCTGGCGACGATCCCGGCCGAAGATCCGCGCACCTATGCGATGATCCGCAAGGCGGACACGCTGGGAACCTTCCAGATCGAAAGCCGGGCGCAGATGTCCATGCTGCCGCGCCTGAAGCCGCGCACCTATTACGATCTGGTGGTGCAGGTCGCCATCGTCCGGCCTGGCCCGATCCAGGGCGATATGGTCCATCCCTATCTGCGCCGCCGCGAGGGGTTGGAAGAGGTCGATTATCCGACACCCGAACTGGAGAAGGTGCTGGGCAAGACCCTCGGCGTGCCGCTGTTTCAGGAACAGGCGATGCGCGTCGCCATTGAATGCGCGGGCTTCACCCCCGGTGAGGCCGATATGCTAAGGAAGAGCATGGCCACATTCAAGCACACCGGCGGCGTCTCGAAATTCCGCGACAAGCTGATCTCGGGCATGGTTGCCAAGGGCTATGAACAGGACTTTGCCGAACGCACCTTCCGGCAGTTGGAGGGCTTCGGCTCCTACGGCTTTCCCGAAAGCCATGCGGCAAGTTTCGCGCTGATCGCCTATGCCTCGGCCTGGCTGAAATGCTGGCATCCCGATGCCTTCTGCGCCGCGCTACTGAACAGCCAGCCGATGGGATTCTATGCCCCGGCCCAGATCGTGCGCGATGCGCGCGACCATGGCGTCGAGTTGCGCCCGATCTGCGCCAATGCCTCCCGCTGGGATTGCACGCTGGAGCCGACCGGCAACGAGGCGCGCTTTGCGGTTCGGCTTGGCCTGCGCATGGTCAAGGGGCTTGCCAATGCCCATGCGGCGGCGATTGTCGCCGCCCGTGCTGATCAGCCATTTGCCTCGGTCGAGGATCTCTGGCGGCGGGCCGGGGTTCCGGTCGCCGCATTGGTCCACATTGCCGAGGCCGACGGTTTCCGCCCGCCCTTCGGCCTCGCGCGCTGCGAAGCGCTTTGGGCGATCAAGGGGTTGCGCGACGAGGAACTGCCGCTGTTTGCGGCAGCCTCGGCACGCGAGGGCCTGACGGTTTCAGAGATATCGGAGCCGTCCATCGCCCTGCGGCCGATGGCGGCTGGCGGCGAGGTGGTCGCGGATTACAGCCATACCGGCCTGTCGCTGCGCCGCCATCCGGTTGCCTTCCTGCGCGAGGCTCTGCGCAAGCGCCGCATGGTCTCCTGCGCCGAGGCGATGGGCGCGCGCGACTGCCGCTGGCTGGAGACGGCGGGGATCGTCCTCGTCCGCCAGCGGCCTGGTTCGGCCAAGGGCGTCATGTTCATCACGATCGAGGACGAGACCGGCATCACCAATCTCGTGGTCTGGCAGAAAGTGTTCGAGTGCTATCGGCGGGCCATTCTCTCATCGAGCATGATTGCCGTCAGGGGGCGCGTTCAGCGCGAGGGCGAGGTCGTGCATCTCGTTGTCCATCGGATCGTCGATCTGTCGCGGGATTTGGCCAGCGTTGGGCAACGCGACGTGGCGGCCCTCCTGCCGGATGGCAGAGGAAGCGAACTCCACCAAGAATCTCCGACGCCTGATCTGCGCGGTCAGCCACCGAAGGGGCTGCGGGCGTGCAGTATGGCTGTGCCCGACCCGCACGTCGACGCGATCAGGGTAAAGACGCGGGATTTTCGGTAATGGTCGGAACCTTTACGACACCCAGCAACCTCGCATTGACCGCAGTTGCAGAAAACGAAATCGGCTCTTTGCGGCCGCACGACCGCACAGAGGCTAACTTCTGCTTTCCTTAGCCAGATTGATCGTACGGCAACAGGGATGCTTGAAAACTTGCCTGCTACACTCAGTCGTCGACCAGCAGCAGATACATCCGCATGCGATCCACCACCGCAGGGTACTCTTCCATGTTTGAGATCTCTGGCTCACGCTCGATAGTGGCGGAATAGGCCTGATGCGTCTGAACGCGGCTCAGAAAGCCGCGCTTGATGTCGCTAAAAGCGAGCTTGTTCGGGGTGTCGAAGCCGCGTCTGATCCCGGCTGCAAGGCAGTCAATGACAGAGACCGGCGTAGCCGTTCCGTCGGCGACGGCAGGTATCTCGCTTGCCGTGCGCGCGGCTAGACCGGCAGCGAAGGAAAGGCTGAGAGGCACTAGCTGAGAGACTAGCTCACGGGCACGCGGGCAAATCGCTTTTTCAGCGGGGTCGCCGCCGAGTTGTCTTTCGATTTCGCGCAAGGGTTCGCCGCATAGCCAGGCCAGAATGCCGGGTTCGAGGTTTCTTACGGCGTCGGCCGTCAGCGGTCCGTCCTTCTTGTTTCCGGTAGCGCCGAGAATTGCTCTACCATCACGGATCAGAATAGCATCGCGCGCATCCTGATCCTCTGCAAGCCAGTTGATGATCCAGGACGTCCAGTCCGGTATTGTCTGGGGTAGCCGTTCAATCTGATCCTCGATCCTTTGCCGCAGCGATTTGAGGATGCCGAGCGGCGCGCCGCTCTGGGTGGCAAGCTCCGCCAGGACCTGATCATCGGCCTCCTTCGCTCTCTCGCCGATAAGCTCGTTCAGTCGCGCGACTTTCGCATCGAACCCCGCTTTCTGATTGATCCTTATGGCCGTGAAGGCAGCCAGTGATCGTCCTATCGAAAAGCGCGTCGTTGCTTCGGTTTCTGCGCCTTCAGGCGCGACCGCAGTGGCTAGGCGGTTCAGGGCATACTCGACGTCGGGATCGGCAGCAGCCGCCACATTAATGCGATCAAGAATTGTCTGCAGGGGATCGCTCAGGGACAGGCAGCGGTCGTCCTCTGGCAGTACCGACTTCAGCTTGTCGAGCACCCCTTTTGGGAAGGCCCTACCTTGCCTGAATTGAAGCACGACTTCAGGGATCAGGAGCACGATGCCGTTGGCGAGGTGACCGGCGCGCCCTGCACGGGCCGCAGCATTCAGTATCTCGTGCGCCTCCAGGTCTTCACGCCCTCCTTCGTCCGGGTCGCTGCGCTTGTCCCCGGCAAGAATGGCAATATGAGCTGGAAGGTTCAGACCCTGCGCCAGCGTCGGTGTAGCAACGATGACTTTTGCCCCGTCGGCACGGCGGAACAAGCGTTCTGCCAGATCGCGCTCCAGCCTGAGCATCAGCGCATTGTGGGGCACGGCGGCAGCGGGACCGGCCAAGATCGCATGTTCCAGCCCGCCAAGCTCGATCTCCAGCGCCTTCCATCGCTCTTCTTCATCTTGCGTTTGCTCTGGCGGGTCGCCCAGCAGCGCCGAGATTTCACGCGCAGTGGACGCGGCAGTATCCTTGCGGTTGACGAAGACGATACCTTTCAGGCCGTTGCGCGCCGCAGCAGCCGCAACTTGCGCGGCGACCTTGTTTACATTCGGCGTCAGATAGATCGAACCATCCCGGTTGAGCTTACCGGTTAACGGGACCGGCGCATCGGAAATGGCCGCCAGGGTGCAGCTTGGCGCTGCACCGGCCAGCCAGTTGTGCTGAAGCCCGAAGAGAGCATGCGGCGGGCATTGCAGCGCTTCGGCAGCTGGTTTGCGCAGATGCTTTGCGCGCTTTTTCTTTCGGGCATCCTCCGCGCGCTGAACGGCGATCGCGTTGCGTCTCATCTGCACGATGGCGGCACTCTCATACAGCAGGACGCCGCGCGCCTGTCGGCTCGGCTTCCAAAGCGGATCGGCAAAAACACAGGTCCGACCGGTGAGCTCTTCAATCCACTCTGCGAATGCCGCGCCATTATCAAGCATCGCTGAAAGAAAAAGGAAATCGGCTTCCGGCGCGATGCTGTTGAAGGCAAGGACGCAGAACATTCCGTCCAACGCCCGGCGGAGATTCGATACGGGGCTGAGGAGATGACATTCGTCAAAGACCAGCAGCCCTACGTTTTCAAAAGCCTCGGGCGAATATGACAGAAGTGCAAGACAGCGCTCCGGCGTCATGACCTCGATGCTTTCGAAGTTGGTACCGGGAGCGAACAAGCGATCGAAATCGCTCGAAACAACCGAACCTTCCAGCGATTCCGGGAAGACCTTCTGCAGATCGTCGGTGAGTTGATCCACAAGCGCGTGAGTTGGAGCCAAGAACACAACCGACTTGCCGCTTGCCAGTACAGCAGCAATCTTCAGGCAAGAGACCGTCGTTTTTCCCGCGCCGGTCGGCAGAACGAGCACGGCGGACTTGCCGCTCTCGTGGAATCCTTTCGCTATGGCCTCCCTATGATTGGGCCAAGCGAAAGGTGCGGCATTCGCACGATGCCTCAGCCAGCTTCGCCAATAATCCCGATCTGAACCATTGGGCGGCTGCAGGCGTGTAACCGCCGCGCCCGCAATGGAGTCGTAGGCTGCCAGCAGCAGTGATGCGAGGTGACGTGGTCCCGGATAGGTGGTCTGAAAATTCTGGGACAAATCGCCGAGGCGCCCGTGCTCCAGCGAAGAGAGGGCCAACACGCGGGCGAACGCCGCCCTTGCGCCGTCGAACCGCCCTGCCGCCTTCTCGGGCATATCTTCTGCCAGAACTTCCGCAGCAAACAACTCGACACCGACGACAAGGCTCTCGAAGAGCGCCGTTGTCCCCCGCTGTTCAAGCAGTCCGCCGGAGAAGAACCCCTCCGGACGGCGCTGCGCGCGGTCAAGAATGCTCTGGAAATTGCCGCGCGCCAGGTCACGGATATCTTCGGCCAGAATGGTGCAGACATAGTCCTGCCCTCCATCTTCCGGCCTGATAAAGCGCGCGGCTTCGTGGGCGTCCGCATACTGCTCGGCCACCAGAAAAAGCACCGCCGCCGCGATCGCCGGATGGATGCGATCCCGATCCATGATGGCAACAGACCCGGCAGCATCGGTCTGCGCGAGGTCCTGCGCCAGAATTTGATGCGCCGTGCCGGCAACGAATGCCGCCGCTCTGCGGTGGTCGGCATCACGCCGGACGGACACAACGATCTCATAGGCGTCGGCAATACGGGCGAGAGGCCATTCGCCGTCAGCAGCGCCGTCACCCGCCGCCTCTTCAGCGCCATCGACGCGCCTCATTCTGCGGGCAGCCAGTTCTGCATACTGCGCTGTAAGCAATTGCGGCAGCTCGGCAGGATTCAGGCCTGGCAAGGCTGGCGCAGTACGCATGATTTCCGCTGTCACCGGATCGAACATTGGTGATCGTCCTCCCCGAGCACGTCAATGAAGGCGATCGCCCGACCGGCAATCTCGTCAAACCAGGTGCGCAGTTCCGAAGGCGGCAGGAATGTCGCCCCGATGCGCTGCGCCCCGGTGATCTTTTCAAGCCCCTCATATCCTTTGAACAAAGCTGTGCGTCCCGCCTCCGAGTCGTGGTCAGGGTTGATCGTCAATCCGGCGCGGTAGGCCCTGAATGCCATATCCAGTACGCGCCCTGCAGCCTCCATGACCGCTTCGTCGGGAATCTTGCCGTCAAGCAGCGAAGATGTTGCCGCCACCAGCTCCGAAGCCCTTTTGCCCGCATGGTAGTTTCGGAAGGCAGGCAGAACTTCGTCTCTGAATTTTCGCCGGGGGTCGTTCGAACATTTGTCTTCGAGAATTGTCGCGCGGACGACCGTTTCACCTTTTTCGTCCAGTTCGATCATGAGCCCGTCAAGACCCTGTGTCGTCGCGCTGATGTGCGGGTCTCTCATGAGCACGTTGGCGGCAGCACCCTGTCGGGCGGCGATCCAGGAGATCGCCTCGAAGATCAGACCGTCGCGATGCCATCGGTGAGCGTCCTGCTTTTCCGGCGTGTCTCCGGTCACGGTCAGACGCTGTTTCGCGTCGGAACGGAGCACGTCGATTGTCAAGGCCGGAACCGCTGGCTGCAGGTCCGCGATAATTCGCGCCGCGTGCTTCGCCTGTCCCATCGCGATGATCGCTATGAGCCGCGCTAGTAACTTGACATCACCGACCGTCCAGTGATCGCCGACACAGTGCTCGTTGACCTTGCACGCTGCCGTCGAAATCGCCGTTGGGGACGCAACTCCGGCCTCCGGCCCGGCCGAAACGGTTATCTTGTCGGGGCTGTCTATCTCATGGGCCTTGTTCATCTGGTTAAGACTCTCTTAGCAGCGGCGGCTGCATGCGCGTTCTTTTCAATGACAGTGCTGCGGATGTGCGACAACAACTACATGACTTTATTTGGTTTTACGTGAGAAACGTACTTCAAGTCGAGCAATCTGTTCTGTGAAGTGGCTCGAGGGGTAGCTCGCGATCGGGAACATCGGGAAGTTTGTGGTCATTCGCGCTCACGGCAACGAACGTCCGTTCTCCGCCCCTTCAATCGCTCAAGCCTCTGTTCGGACTGTCACACTATGCAGGCGCAGTGAACGACTACAAGGTTCATCATGGCTGAGATTCTCAGGTGGCAGGGAAAAGCCTTCCCCCTGGTCGGCACTGCGTTGCCGACGCACCCCCATCAGCGGGGAGACCCCGCAACGCCCCCTGAGAGTTCGAGTGCGGGCGGGTTTTCCGTGACGGGTTGAGGGCTGGAGGAGTGGCCTCCGGCGCCCGTCGCGGAGATCATCCCGATGGCCAGACAGGACCGCGCCCGTGAAGGCGGCGCCCGCAGCAATCTTTACGACGACATCACCGGCAAGATCATCGCCGAGCTGGAGGAAGGACGGCTTCCCTGGGTCCAGCCTTGGGGGACTGCGGCGAAAGCGCCGCTTGCCATGCCGCGAAACGCCGCGACCTCGCGGCAGTATTCCGGGATCAATGTGCTGATCCTCTGGGGTGCCGTGGTCCAGAACGGCTATCCGACCCAGCATTGGCTCACCTATCGCCAGGCGGCAGCCCTCGGCGGCAATGTCCGTAAGGGCGAGCACGGCACGACGGTCGTCTATGCCGACCGCTTCACCCCGGAAGACGAGAAGCGCCGAGCCCGCGAGACCGGTGAAGAACCGGGACGCGTCCCGTTCCTGAAGCGCTTCACCGTTTTCAACACCGCGCAATGCGAGGGCCTGCCAGAAGATATTGCCGTGGAGGCGCCACCACCGCCGCCCGGTATGATCGAGCCGAAGGTCGAGGCACTGATCCGCGCGACCGGGATCGATTTCCGCATCGGCGGAGATCGCGCCTTCTATGTGCCGGCACTCGATTATGTGCAGGTGCCGCCGCCGGCCGCCTATTTCGAGCCGATTAACTGGCACCGGACGGCGCTGCACGAGATGGGGCACGCCACCGGCCATGCCTCGCGCCTGGGGCGGGATTTCTCGGGCAGTTTCGGCACGAAGAAATACGCCTTCGAGGAGCTGGTCGCCGAGATGAACGCGGCATTCTGCTGCGCCTCGCTTGGTATCGTGCCGACCGTGCGCCATGCCGACTATATCGGCTCCTGGCTGGAGGTGCTGCGCGAGGACAACCGCGCCATCGTCCGCGCAGCTTCTCAGGCCAGCAAGGCGGCCGACTGGCTGCTGTCGCATCTGCCCGACGAAGATGCCGGGGAGCCGGTTCCGGCTGCAATCGAAGGGAGGGTCGCGGCATGATCCTTTTGACCGGAACACAGCGCGACCGGCTTCTGGCCAATGGTCGCCAACGTGATGTGGATCACATCCCCGTCGTGAAATTCTTCAACCCCTTCGGCGCGGGCGTCTGGCTCGCCACTGAGCTGGATCAGGGCGGCGACATCATGTTCGGCCTGGCCGATATCGGCTACCCCGAACTTGGCTCGTGGAGCCTGGAAGAGCTGCGCAGGGTCCGATTGCCCTTCGGCATGGGGATCGAGCGGGATCTGCTCTTCACCGGGGATTTCCCGATCTCGGTCTGGGCGGAGGCTGCGCGGGAAGCCGGCAGCATCCGTGCGGCGGAGCGAGCCCTCTACCGCGCCGGTGCGGCATTCACCTGCACATCCGCAGATACGGAAAGCCAGGATTCCTGATTTCCGGCTGTCGGCTTTGTGGCCTGGCGTCGCGCTCTTCAGAGGAAGAGGGCGGCGCTTCGCTTCGTGACGGGTTGGAGGTCGAGAGAGAGGCTCCCGGCCGCCCGTCGCGGAGAAACCACCATGGCCAAAGCTGCCAGGAAGAAGCCCGTCGCCCCGATGATCGTCTTTTCGCGGGCGCGCGACATTCCGTTCAACCGCATCAGGCTGTCGGACAGCAATGTCCGCGAGACCGATGTCGAGGCGGGTCTGGACGAACTTACCCATGACATCGACCGGCGCGAGGATCTCGTGCAGGGTCTCAATGTCCGCGCCATCCTCGACGAGGACGGCAATGAGACCGGCGAGTTCGAAACCCCGGCCGGCGGCCGCCGCTACAGGTCCATCGCGCGCCTTGTCGAGGCCGGTCGCTTCCCGGCCGAAGGGCTCGTGCCCTGCATCGTCAAGAAGGCCGACGCCAAGACCTCGGCCGTGGACGACTCGCTGGCCGAGAACCTGCTGCGCCTCGCCCTGCATCCGCTCGACCAGTTCAAGGCGTTCAAGCGGATGTTCGACATGGGCATGTCGAAGGAGGAGATCGCCGACGCATGGCGGACCACCCCGCGCTACATCATGCAGCGTCTTCGCCTCGCCACCGTTGCGCCGACGCTGCACGACGCCTATGCGCGCAACGAGATGACGCTGGCGATGCTGGAAGCCTTCACCGTCAACCCCGACCACGAGCGCCAGCAGCAGGTCTGGGAGCGCATCAGCACGTCGTGGCAGAAGGAACCCTGGCAGATCCGCAACATGCTGACCGAGACCACGGTTCCGGCCGCCGACAAGCGCGCCCGCTTCATTGGCGTTGACGCTTACGATGCGGCGGGTGGCCCGGTGCTGCGCGACCTCTTCTCCGAGGAGAACGGCGGCTGGTTGCAGGACGTCACGCTTCTCGACCGGCTGGTCGACGAGAAGCTGCGCACCGTCGCCGACGAGATCGCCGGTCAGGGCTGGAAGTGGATCGACGCGGCAGTCGAGCTGCCCTACGGCCACACCAACGGGTTGCGCAGGCTGGTCGGCGTGACCCAGGAACTGACCGACGAGGAACGCGCCACCCGAGAGGCGCTGCGCGACGAGTATGACGAACTCGAAGCGCAGTATGCCGAAGCCGACGAGCTGCCCGATGAGGTCGATCAGCGGCTCGGGGAAATCGAAGCCGAGCTGGAAGCCTTCGAGAATCGGCCTGTCACCTTCGCGCCGGAAGACATCGCTCGTGCCGGTGTCTTCGTCAGCATCGGCCGCGATGGCGAGTTGATCGTCAGCAACGGCTACGTCCGCTCCGAGGACGAACAACCCGAGACCGTCGATGGCGAGGATGCCACCGAGGGTGCGGACCCGTCCGATCCCGATGCGGTGCAGCGCGCGGTCATCACCGTCGGCGGCGAGCCCGTCCCGGACGCCGATGAAGAGGATGACGATGCCGTCAAGCCGTTGCCCGAGCGACTCGTGACCGACCTGACCGCCTGGCGGACGCTGGCGCTGCGCAATGCGCTTGCCAAGAATCCGCGCGTCGCCATGACGGCGCTGCTGCACAAGCTGGTTCTCGATACTTTCGAGCGCACCGCCACCTCGGGAACCAGCCTCTATGCCGCCGTGCGTCACATCTATCTTCCCACGGATGCGACCGGGCTCGCTGACAGCGCCGCCGCGAAGATGATCGACGAGCGCGCGGACGCCTGGCGGGGGGACATTCCCTCCGGTGATGACGACCGGCTCTGGGACTGGATCGACGGTCTCGACGATGCCAGCCGCCTGGCGCTGCTTGCGCATTGCGTCAGTTTCGGCGTCAACGCGCTCTACGAGCGGCCCAACCCCTATTCGGGGAATGGCATCTCGCAGCACGGTCTCGACCGCCGCATGGCCGAGGCCGAACGGCTGGCGCAGGCCACCGGCCTCGACCTCGTCGAAGCGGGCTGGAGGCCAACGGTCGAGAACTATCTGGGCCGCGTGACCAAGACCCGCATCATCGAGGCGGTGCGCGAGGGTGCCGGCGATCGCGCGGCCGATCTCATCGCGCATCTCAAGAAGGGCGACATGGCGAAGGAGGCCGAACGGCTCCTGGCCGATACCGGCTGGCTGCCGGAGCCGCTGCGCCCCGCCATCGAGGCGCAGGCCGTGGATGGCGCGACCGATCAGGACGAGGACAGCGTGGCGCTGCCCGACTTCCTCGCCGGTGGCCATGAGGACACGGCCGAGGCCGCCGACGATCCGGAGGCCCTCGTCGCCGCCGAGTGACGCGAATCAGCGGGGCGGCCTCCGTCGCCCCGCATTCCATCCCTTCCATCTCAAGGCCCGGCATCTCGCCGGGCCGCTTTCGTTTCAGGAGCAAGATCATGTCCGCTTCCCTCATCTTCGACATCGTGCCGCTCGGCTCGCTCGTGGCCTACAGCGACGGCCAGCCGAAGCCGCCCGCACGTTTCACCAAGAAGCTCGCCGCGTGGAAATCCCGCAACGGGGCCGGTCGTCTCGTGCGCAAGGAACCGGGCCGCGAGCGCCCGACCTACACGACCACGCCGTCCTTCACCCTGCATGAAGGCGATTTCGGCGAAGGCGGCATCATTCTTATCACCGTCATGCGCAGCTACGGCATCGACAGCGATCTGAGCTTCCGGGTGATCGAACGCCCGAAGATCGGTCAAGTCCGCGTTGTGCAGGATGTCGGAGAGAACGTCGAATTGCTGCACCTCGCGGAGAACCACGAGGCGGCCGAACTCTGGCTAGCCAGGAACGGCTACACCCGCGCGCGCCTCGAGGAGATCACCGCCGACGAGGCAGGCGCCGACGCCGTCGAGGGTCGAGCTGCCGCGTGACGTTCGCCGATCCCGTTCATCCGGCCCGCTTGTCCCGTGACGGCGGGCCTTCTTCGTTTCAGGAGAACACAATGGCCATTCCCGATCCCGTTCGAACGAACTTCGACACTCTGCTTCGTGCTGCCGATGACGGCAATCTCGCCCTTATGGAATGCCTCGACGCCGCGACCCGTGAGACACGCTATGTCCTGTGCGCGGTCGGCCGCGACGGGGGTGATTACGTCTTCACGCCGTTCGGCCATCTCGCAAGCGGCAACCCCTATGACGCCTATCTGCCGCCGGATCCCGACGATCCTGCCGGCTTTGTCGAGAAGGCCGAAGATGGGGGCGCATCATGATGACGGTCGATGAAATCTTCGCCGATGACCGCCGCAATCCGCCATCGGAGCGCTCGCTTCCCTGGGAGGAAACCCGCAACGGCGTCACCGTCATCGTGGAACCGAAACCGCATTGGGCCGAGGACATGCGCGCCTTCCGGCTCGATGCCCGCGAATACTGCCGCTATGCCGACTGGACGGCCCATGGCGCCCGGACGCGCTTTTTCGGTCATATCGACACCTCCGGCGACGATGTGATGATGAAGGCCCGCGCCATGATCGCCCGCGAAATCGCCGATGGGTTCTGGGACTGACCGGCCCTGAAAGCCGAACCTTGCACACGGGGCTATCGGGTATCGCTGCACAAGCAGCGATGGATCGAGTTCGAGCTTCACCATTGCGCCAACTCCTTGGTGTTGTGGGGGCAACGGGTTCCGTCCCCGGCCTGAAACACACCCTGAATATCCGCCGGCAACGAGGCTGGCGCAGCAAAGCATCTGCGACGGGTTTCCGGCACCGGCTCGACGCAAAGCACCATCCCCCGCTTCCATTCGCTAACCTTGGTCCGACCGTCTCTTTGCATTCAACCCCGGTGGGGTCGGCTTACGCGCGCGTGCCGCCCTCGGGGATTCGGAAAGAATCCGAACGCCCGAGGGTGATTGCAGATCCGGTCAGACACTTCGGGCGCCTGTCGCGCGGGGGATGGTCCCCCGCCTCCAAAGACAGGAGCCGGAACCCATGTCCTACGCAGATGCCACCGCTTTCGCCGCCAGCCTCGCCACCACGCTGATGGTCGTGATCGTCGTGTTCCAGGCCGGGGACGGCACCCACGGCGCCATGCCCGCCGACGAGTTCGACGGCGACGAAGAGATGGTGAAGCTCGAACTCGATCCCTTCGGCTGAGGCGCGAAAGCGCCTCCGCCCGACGGCCCGGCCCGCGTCAGGCGCAGCCGGGCCTTGTGCCATGCGCAGGCTGCGCATCGCCAGCGGCGGTGCCGAGGCCTCGCCTCGGCTGTGGAAAGGGAGAGTTGGGCCGGGATCGGGGCGAGCCTGGCGGAAGGAGAGGAGAGCGCCGCCGGGCCATATCATCCCGCTCTCCTGGAGGATCATCCAATGACCGATACCGACAAACCAGCCACGCCGGAATTCGACATGGCCGCCAGCGTCGCGCGCTTCTTCGCCGAGCGCGATGAGCGCAACCGTCGCGCTGAAGCGGTCCGTCCCGACAACAAGACGGCGCTGTTCGATGCGCTGGCCGCCGCAGGCATCACTCTCGTGACCGTCACCTTCGACGGTTCTGGCGACAGCGGCCAGATCGAGGACATCACCGCGCAATCGGACGACCGGACCGTGGACCTGCCGCAGGGCGAGATCACCATTGCCACGGTGGCATGGGGAACCGACAAGGTGACCGCAATCTCAATGGGCGTTGAGGCGGCCATCGAACAGCTCGCCTATGACTTCCTCTCGGAAACCCATGGCGGCTGGGAGAACAATGATGGCGCCTATGGCGAGTTCAGCTTCGATGTGGCGGCGCGCACCATCACGCTCGACTACAACGAGCGCTACACCGCCACCGAATTCTACAGTCACGAGTTCTGAGGGGGCGGAAATGGCACATCCCTATCATCATGCGCTCTCGTCGGTGAAGAAATGGGGCGGCACGGTCGAGGATTACTTGCCCATCCATAGCTGGTTCGATGCCAGCAAGGAGATCCTGGCCGATTTTCGTCATCGCGCGCTTCGCCACCATGCCGAGGGCATCTTCATGGCCGAGACCATTTTCGGGGCGACGATCACCCTGTCCACCGGCAGGGTGATCCCGGCCCGATGGGTCGGGGAGCAGCATGTCCGCGAGGATCTGGGCCGTATCCCGTCCTTCGCCGATTGGGCGCGGGCAATCCACCCGGCGCCTTGGATGGGGCGGACGCAGCGGATCGAGGCGGAGGTCGATCCGCATTGCGTCAATGGCCGACTTCAGGAAGAAGTCTGAGCAGTCGCGTCAGCCTCCCCCTTATGAAAGCCTCTTGCCATGCTCAGCCATATCGTCATCTCCGTCCTGCTCTGCACGGCTTCCTGCGAACCGGCGGAAATCCGCGTCTGGGACGGTGACTCGATCCGGCTGGGTATGGGACAGCAGTCCGAAGCTGTTCGGATATTCAACATCGACGCTCCCGAAATGGAGGGCCGCTGCATCCATGAAACCGACCTAGCCCGGCAAGCGAAGATCAGGCTGGCGGAAATCCTGCAAGGTCGGCGGGTCGAAATCCTGCGTCAGGGGACCGACCGCTATGGCCGGACCCTGGCGGCGATACGCGTCGAAGGCCGCGATGTCGGCGATATTCTCGTCGATGAAGGGCTGGCGAGAACCTGGGCCGGGCGGCGTGAGCTCTGGTGCTGATCGCCGGATCGTCCCGCCGAGGTGCGGGACGATCCACCGTCGGGACGGGAGAGTAAGAGTGCGGGCCGGTTGGCCGTGACGGATTGTGAGGCGGGAGAGGGGCTTCCGCCGTCCGTCGCGGAGCATTCCCCATGAGCCTTTCCCACCACACCACTTTCGCCTCGATCGGCGAAATTGTCGCGCGACAGATCCTGCCCCGGCTGCGTCATGCCCAGAAGCTGCCGCTGCGCATCTCCTGCATCGGTATCGCCAGCGATGACGAAAGCGATGACGTCGGCGGCTTCGACCGCACGCTCGTCATCGGCCAGTGCCAATCCCCCGAAGAGGCGCTGATCATCGCCAGCCAGCGCGTTGCGCGCGGTGATTTCCGCGTTGGACAGGGCGATGCGCTGCGCTTTCGCCCCCGCGTCATGGTCATTCAGGACAACGAACTGGGCCTTGTCCTTGCCGGTGAGGTCCGGGCCGGGATCGTGCTCTGGCAGCATCCGGTCGCCTCCGACGCCGAGGCTCGCCGCACCGTCACGGAGGCCAGCCGTCTGCGGGGCATGGCCTTCACGGCATCCGGGCGCGGCGATGCGGTATCGGCTCGTGATCTCCGCCACCGCGCCAGCCTGCTCGAGGCGCGGCTGGTCGATCCCTTCTGGCGCGAGACGACTGCCGATCTGCTGCGGCTGCCACAAGCTGCCTGACCTGTCGCCCCTTTCCATCCACTAGGCCCGGCCCCGCGCCGGGCCTTCTCGTTTCAGGAGCCTGACATGGCCGACTACTTCACCCATTTCTCCTGCCTGCTCGACGTGGGCAGCCCCGAGAACGCCGCCCGCGCGCTTGATCTCTACAACGCGCTGGCGCACGAAAACGCCGCCGAAGATCCGCCCTCGGACGGCTTCATGCTTTCGATCCAGCCCGAACATGGCGGCACCCAGCTCTGGATGCGCGATGACGGCACCGGCGATCCCGAGCATGTCATCCAGTTCGTCAAACGCTGTGCCGCCGCGTTCGGCCTGACCGGGCTATGGGGGATGCAATACGCCAATACCTGCTCACGTCCGAGAATCGACGGGTTCGGGGGCGGCGCGCATGTCCTCGACCTCGCCACCGGCGAGACGGTGGACTGGATCTACACCGACGGTTGGCTTTCCACCGTTCTGGACGGGGGCGACCCCAATGCCTGACGTCATCGAAACCACGGTCTATCGGCTCGACGAGCTTTCCGAAGCCGCGAAAGACAATGCCCGCGCCTGGTATCGCGAGGGCGGCTTCGACTACGATTGGTACGATGCCGTCTATGAGGATTTCCGGCGGATCGCGGACATCCTCGGCATCCGCATCAAGACCCGCACCGTCCGCCTCATGGGCGGCGGCGTGCGACAAGAGCCTTGCATCTGGTTTACGGGCTTCTGGTCGCAGGGCGATGGCGCCGCGTTCGAAGGCCACTATTCCTATCGCAAAGGCACGGCGGCGGAAATCCGTGCCTATGCGCCGAAGGATGCGGAGCTGCACCGCATCGCGGATGCCCTACATCAGGCGCAACGCCGCAACTTCTACCAGTTGACGGCCGAGACGACCCATCGGGGGCGATACTATCACGAATACTGCATGGCGATCTCGGTCACCCGCGACAGCCCGACAGGGCAGGGCATGACCGCCGATGCCGAGGAGACCGTCATCGAGGCATTGCGCGATCTCGCGCGTTGGCTCTATCGCCAGCTTGAGCGCGACTACGATGACCTGACTTCGGATGAGGCGGTCGATGAGGCCATCGGTGCCAACGAATACAGCTTCACAGTTGATGGGAATCGCTTCGGCTAAAGCCCGGCTTTCCGGGGTTACAGTACCGACCGCAGGTCCGTCCGTGAGAAATCATCGCCGACAAAGAGCAACGGACAGCCGCGCTCGCTCGCGACCTCATAGGCGAAGCAATCGCCGTAGTTGAGACCGGCGGGATGAACGCCCTTGCCCCAGCGGGCATAGGCTTCGGAGATCCTGCGTGCCGAAGCCTCCGTGACGGAGACGACCTCGAACCCAAGGCCCTCGATCAGGGCGGCAATCTCTTCCCCAACATTGCGGCGCCCGGCCACGATCAGCGTCTCGGCCACGGTTCCGGCCGAGATCAGCAATCCGTCCGCCGCCTCGATCGCCGCCATGCAGGTCTCGGCCTGCGGCTCGTCCAGCACGATCGCCATCAGCGCCGAGGTGTCGACGACGATCACGCCGGCATCCCGTCATCACCATAGAGGAAGTCCTGACTGCGCGCGGCATCGGCGCCGGGCAGTGCCTTGCCCCGCGCCGTGGCCCGGACCCGCTCCATCAGCGCACGCCGGCCTTTCGGGGTCGCTGCGACAGCAACCCGCACGAGGCGGGCGACCTCATGGCCCCGCCGGGTCAGGATCACCTCGTCGCCGGCCTCGGCGCGTTTCACCAGTTCGGTGAGCTGCCCTTTCGCCTCGGTGACAGAAACCCTCATCGCACATCGCTCCAGATGTTCTCCGCTATCCTGCCAAGATGGTCCATAGAATGGTCCATTTCAAGCCCCCAGAGCGAGAGGAGGGCCGGGAGAGGGTGCCTCCGGACGGGTTGAGAGAGGGTCGTCCGGCTGCCGTCCCTTTCCCTCCAGGAGACCGATCATGGCTTTGCCCGAACTTGCTTCTCAATCCGCAACCCGTGTCCCCGACGCGCGCCGCATGGAGTTCCTGCCGCGCCTTTTCGGCCGGCGCCTGCTCATCATCGGCGAGCATGCCGTCTTCCGATTCATGGAGATCCTCAGCCCCGCCGATTACGGCGGCGGGCTCTGGGATTTCTACGAACGCGCCGGCCAGCCGCTCTATCTCGCGCCGACATCAAAGCCCCGTTACCTCCTGTTCTGCGAAGGCAACGGTTTCGAGGGCGAGGTCTCATGCGATGCGGCTGGGATCATCGCCACGCTCTTCGCCTTCTCGCATCTTTCCTTCCGCTACGATGACGACGAACTCGCCGAGGGCTATGGCCGTCTCTACGAACATGCCGCCAATCACCCGGAGGCGGCGGCGATCTTCCAGGCCATCGACTGAAACCCACAAGCGCCCAGCCTGACGGTCGGGCGCTTGTTTCATGCCTGCTTTCGCCACGGCTTCAGAGCGAGAGATGGGCCGGAAGGGGTTTGAGCCGGTGCGGTCGAGAGAGAGCGCTGCCCGGCTTGATCCTGACTTGCTCTCCCGAGGAATCCCCGATGAACATGATTTCCGCATCCGCGGCGGCATCCGCCACCGCGCCGCTTCCGCGCGACCACGACGCCGAGACCGCAGCCCGCATATTCACCGCTGCCGGCCTACTGCTGCCGCATCTGGAGCGCGGTCAGCGCGTCGATGCCGCCACGCTGCGCGGCGCGATGGAAGCGGGTTTCGGCGCTTCCGATGCCACCGGCGCCTGGACCTGGAAGCTGGCCTATGATGCCTGCGAGGCTGCGACCGTCCTCTTCCTGCGCAAATACGGCAATGTGCTTTTCCGTAAAGCCGCCTCGAAGTCGGCGATCCTGCCGCAGCTCGGCAAGATCTCCGGGCTTCTGCCGACGCATACGCGCCGCTCGGAAGAAGCGCAGACCTTCCAGCAGTTCTCCACCCCGATCCCGCTCGGTTTCGCGGCGGTCACGGCGGCGGCGATCACGCCTGCCGACCGTGTGCTGGAGCCCTCGGCCGGCACCGGGCTCCTCGCCATCCTGGCCGAGATCGCCGGCGGCACGCTTCTCGTAAATGAACTGGCCGAGATGCGCGCCGGCCTGCTTTCCTCTCTCTTTCCGGCCCTTTCCGTTACCCGCTTCGACGCGGCCCAGATCGATGACCATCTCGATCCCTGCCTTGTCCCGACCGTCGTGCTGATGAATCCACCGTTCTCGGTCATGGCCAATGTCGAGGGGCGCATGCGTGACGCCGCCTTTCGCCATGTCGCTTCGGCGCTGGCGCGTCTTGCGCCCGGCGGACGGCTCGTGACCATCACCGGCGCGAGCTTCGCCCCCGATAATCCGGCGTGGACCGCCTCCTGGACCCGGCTGCAGGAACGCGGTCGCGTCACCTTTTCCGCCGCCATCGACGGCTCGGTCTATGCCAAGCAAGGCACCACTGTCCCGACCCGGCTCACGGTCATCGACAAGCTGCCGGCCGAAGATGCGGCGGTGTTTCCGGCAGCGCCTGGTGTCGCGCCGGACGTGGCCACGCTGATCGCCTGGCTAGCCGACCTGCTTCCCACGCGGCTGCCGGTCGATCCCGGCCTGACGGTGCCGGTCGCACGACCCACCGCGCCCCGCACCGTGCGCGGCTACGTCAACCGCGCCGCGCGATCCGCGCCCGCCGCGCCCCTTGCGGAACCGGAGGCCGTGCCGGTCGCCTACGAGACCGTGGATTGGGAACCGGCCGAGGGCGGCGGCCTCTCCGACGCGATCTACGAGGAATACGGGCTTCAGACCATCCGCATCGACGGGGCGCAGGCGCATCCTACCCAGCTCGTGCAGTCGGCCTCGATGGCGAGCATCGCGCCGCCGAAGCCCAGCTATCGGCCGACGCTTCCCAACGACATTCTCGGCAAGCTGTCCGAGGCGCAGCTGGAGACCGTGATTTATGCGGGCGAGGCCCATGGGGGCTTCCTCGCCGGGGGCTGGACGATCGATGACACGCTCGACAATCTCGCCGCCGCGCCGGAGGATGCCGAGGGAGCAATCCGTTTCCGTCAGGGCTTCATGATCGGCGACGGCACCGGCGTCGGCAAGGGTCGGGAATCCGCCGCCATCATCCTCGACAACTGGATGCAGGGGCGGCGTAAGGCGATCTGGATCTCGAAATCCGACAAGCTGTTGGAGGACGCGCAACGTGACTGGTCGGCGCTCGGCATGGAGCGGCTGCTGGTCACGCCGCTGTCGCGATTCCCGCAAGGCAAGCCCATCACGCTGAACGAAGGCATCCTGTTTCTAACCTATGCCACGCTGCGCTCCGACGACCGGGGGACAAGGGTTTCCAGGGTCAAACAGATCGTCGAATGGTTGGGCACAGACTTCGATGGGGTGGTGATTTTCGACGAGGCGCATGCCATGGCCAATGCCGCAGGAGGCAGGGGAGAACGCGGCGATGTCGCCGCCTCGCAGCAGGGCCGTGCCGGGCTGCGCATCCAGCATGCGCTTCCCGATGCCCGAGTCGTCTATGTCTCGGCCACCGGCGCCACCACCGTCCACAATCTCGCCTATGCGCAGCGGCTCGGTCTCTGGGGCGGCGAGGATTTCCCCTTCTCGACCAGGGCGGAGTTCGTCGAGGCGATCGAGGCTGGCGGCGTCGCGGCGATGGAGGTGCTGGCCCGCGACCTGCGGGCGCTTGGCCTCTACACCGCCCGCTCGCTGTCCTTCAAAGGCGTGGAATACGAGTTGCTCGACCACGAACTGACCCCTGAACAGGTCCGCATCTACGACAGCTATGCCGATGCCTTCGCCATCATCCATAACAATCTCGATGCGGCGATGCAGGCCGCCAACATCACCGGCGGCGAGGGCGGGTCCGGCACGCTGAACCGGCAGGCCAAGTCCGCCGCCCGCTCGGCCTTTGAGAGCGCCAAGCAGAGGTTCTTCGGGCACCTGTTGACGTCGATGAAAACCCCGACGCTGATCCGGTCCATCACGGCCGATCTGGAAGCGGGACATTCTTCCGTCATCCAGATCGTCTCGACCGGCGAGGCGCTGATGGAACGGCGGCTGGCAGAGATCCCCACCGAGGAATGGGGCGATCTGAAAATGGACCTGTCGCCGCGCGAATATGTCCTAGATTACCTTGCCCATTCCTTCCCGGTCCAACTCTACGAGCCGTTCACCGACAGCGAGGGCAATCTGTCCTCGCGCCCGGTCTATCGTGATGGCCAGCCGGTCGAGAGCCGCGAGGCCGCGGCCCGGCGCGACGAGATGATCGCAAGCCTCGCCAGCCTGCCGCCGGTTCCCGGCGCGCTCGACCAGATCATCCAGTATTTCGGGACCGACACGGTGGCCGAGGTCACGGGTCGTTCGCGCCGTATCGTCCGCAAACGCAGCGTCACCATCGACTGGCTCGTCGTGGAAAGCCGCGCCGGTTCGGCCAACCTGGCCGAGACGCAAGCCTTCATGGACGATCAGAAGCGCGTGCTGGTCTTTTCCGATGCGGGCGGCACGGGCCGGTCGTATCACGCCGAACTGTCGGCGAAGAATACCCGGCTGCGTGTCCACTATCTCCTCGAAGCCGGGTGGAAGGCGGACGCCGCCATCCAGGGCCTCGGCCGCACGCATCGCACCAACCAGGCACAGCCGCCACTGTTCCGACCGATCTCGACCAATGTGAAGGCCGAGAAGCGCTTCCTCTCGACCATCGCCCGCCGTCTTGACACGCTGGGCGCGATTACGCGCGGCCAGCGCCAGACCGGTGGTCAGGGCCTGTTCCGCCCGGAAGATAACCTGGAATCGCATTACGCCCGTGACGCGCTGCGCCAGCTTTATCTCCTGCTGGTGCGCGGCAAGGTCGACGGCTGCTCACTGGAGCGGTTCGAGGCTGCCACCGGGTTGAAGCTGATGGATGCGAACGGCATCAAGGACAATTTGCCGGCCATCACCACCTTCCTCAACCGGCTGCTGGCGCTGACCATCGAGCTTCAGGGCATCCTCTTCACCGCCTTCGAACAACTTCTGACCGCCCGCATCGAGGGCGCCATCGCCTCCGGCACCTATGACGCCGGGCTGGAGACCCTGCGCGCCGAGAGCTTCGTAGTGACGGATCGGCAGGTGATCTACACGCACCCGCGCACCGGGGCCGAGACCAGCCTGCTGACCATCACCGAACGCAGGCGCAACCGCCCGGTGACGCTCGACGCCGCGCTGGCGGAACTCGACGATCCCCGCGCCAGGCTGCTGATCAACGAGCGCTCAGGCCGGGCAGCGGTGCAGATCCCCACCACCAGCGTGATGTTGGACGATGGCGAGATCGAGCGCCGCGTCCGGCTGATCCGGCCGATGGAAGCGCAGAACGTCCAGGTCAGGATGATGCGCGAGCCCCATTGGGTCGAAGCCGACAGGGATGCCTTCGCATCGGCCTGGGAAGCCGAAGTCGCGGAGGTGCCGGAGTTCGCCGAGTCCACCTTGCACATGGTGACGGGCCTGCTGCTACCGATCTGGAAGCGGCTGCCGAACGACTCCACTCGCGTCTATCGGCTTCAGTCTGACGCCGGCGAGCGCATCATCGGCCGCAAGGTCTCCCCGGCTTGGGCGGCCAATGCGACCGAGACCGGCATCACCTCGGTCTCGCCGGACGATGCCTTCGCGGCGCTGCTGGAAAGTCGGACCATCCTCGATCTCGCTGAGGGCCTCCAGCTTCGCCGGGTCCGGGTCATGGGGGCAAACCGGATCGAGCTGTCGGGTTTCACCGACACCATGCGCCAGCGCCTCACGGCCTATGGGCTGTTCCACGAGATCATCTCCTGGAAGCTGCGCATGTTCGTGCCGGTCGATGCCAGCGGTCCGGCGATCCTCGGGAAGCTCTTCGACCGCTGGCCGGTCGAGCGCATCGGCGAGCGGGAGGCAGCCTGATGCCCAGGCACGACGCATCCGAACTGGCGATCCGCCTTGGCCGAGAGGCCGAGGCGGTCTGCCGCCACTACCTGTCGTCCGGCCACCGCGCCGGGCGATACTGGCTGGTCGGTGACGTGCAGAACACCCCAGGACGCTCCATGTTCGTGCGACTGACCGGCCCGGAATCCGGCAAGGGTGCGGCGGGCAAGTGGAGTGAACATGTTGCGGCGCGGGTTATGTTGCGGTGGCGTGAACTTGCGCGGTTTGGCG
>VSSQ01000437.1_pt1 | contig 29227 bp, 24 predicted proteins | sample 4763081 | NCBI WGS metagenome assembly VSSQ01 (sample SAMN12137344, study PRJNA551015) | bioreactor metagenome | isolation source: SDC9 anaerobic chlorinated ethene degrading culture | place: USA: Knoxville, Tennesee | collected 2015-01-01
ATCGAAAAATATGGATTATAATAATATTTTAAAAATAACAGGGAAACGACAATTGAAAGCATTATTCTACTTTGTTTTTGGCTTAGCATTATATATTGGAGTATTCATTTTTTTTAAAATAGATGATCTTTTCTTCATTATGATTGTTTTCGTACCTCTGTTTGTTTTCACGGAGTTACCAGCAGTATTTCTCCACATTGAGTATCTGAAACGAAATTCCGGAGAGGAATATGAGTTGTGTGCTGACAGGATAATACGGCGTAAGAATGGATTAGAGACGGTTTACAGTAAAGAAGATATAAGAAGCATAACCGTATATGTCAGCCCTAATTACTACAGAGGCGATATATACTTTACCGGATTTGAAAACTATCATTTTGCCAGAATATTATTAAATTCAGGCGAAGTGCTGTTCCTAACGAGTTTACTTGCACCGGGGGGAATAGATAAAATTTTAAATGTATACTTAAAGGATATACCCTATAGGAAAGTAAAGCGCTTGTTTAGTACTACGTTATATTGAAACCCACCTTCATACAAATGCTGATAATACAATTACTTGAAATAATCTGTGATAAAATGATATACCCTACCTATCAATGGTTTTTAATAAACACAAAATACTTTTTTCTGAGTAGTGCAACCACTTGGTAACCTTTAGTATTTTTAAACTAATAAAAGTGATAAGAAAATGATTATTTCGGACTGCTTAAAAAAATGAATACTATAGACATAATAAAGTATAAGTTGTTTGTAATGATAGTTTTGTTGTTATCATTTACGATACAAGCACAAGAAACAGATTTAAAAAAATCTTCCTGGAGTCTTCAAACAGGTTTTATGGGATTATATCTCAACAATGAAATCAGATTTTCTGAAAAATTAGCTCTACGAAATGAAATGGGTATTGAAATGACAAGTCGTACATTGCTCTGCAATAAAGATATTCCTTTTGTTATTACCACGGAACCCAGATTCTATTTTTCCGGATTAAATGCCGGGAAATCCTGGTTTTATCCTTGAAAACAAGTTATCATCCTCAATTTTTGGTACTATCAAGAGGAATGTACAAAAGTGATATTTCGATTGTGCCTACCATCGCTGTAAAATATAAACTCGGAAAACATTTCACTTATGAATGTGGAGCCGGAATAGGATATGGATATATTTTCAGGCCAACAGATAACCTTGCATGTCCGAACTCTTCGTATTCGAATGAACAAGAGCAATCAACGCGCTATGGTCGTGTTTTGGCTTTTAACTGTGTATTAAGGATAGGTTATACGTTGTAACAAAACCATAAAATTCAGCAATAAACTTTGTGGTTTTATTTTTTTGATTTGTTTTTCTTCTGAACATGCTGTTCCGGCTTCGGTTCTGATATCAGATTTGTTGCCGAATACAAATCTGTAAATTGATAGCCGGCATTCCTTAAACCACCAATGATGGTTGAAAGGCTGTTGTATAATTTATCTTTCCTTCCCGGATTGGTCCCAAAATGAAATTGCAGTATATAGCCATTTAATCCGTTAGATCTTTCAACCTGCATTATTTTGTCCATAATTTCTTTGGTTGAGTAGTAATTCTCCCTCATTTCCGGAAATGTATAATCAAGATTCGAGTAGGTTCCGGGAGTAGAGCGAACCAGGTAGATACCAACATCTTTACACCATTTGCTGATGCTGTCGTTGTACAATTCAAAAGGCGGATTGAAAAACGGAGCCTGTTGTTTGTTGACTCCCAGTTTCTTTAATACAGCATAATTTTCTTTCAAATCGTTTAGAAAAGAAGTTTTACGCATGTTGGAAGCAGAGATCCCGTTCCAGTCGGCAAGTTGCTCATAGTGATTTGTCGCCGGCCCGATGTAATGACCGTCTTTTATAAGCTTTTTAACTTTTTTGGCATTGCCTGCTTTTCTTAAAAAATCTCCTGAAAAGAAGAAAGATGCTTTAACTTTATGCCTGTTCAGTGTTGACCTGATTTTCTTATAGCCATCAGTATATTGGTGACCGGTGAAAATAATGGCTATTTGTTTTTTATCAGGATTAAAGCGGTTGATACCACCCCGGTCGTATTGATTTTTGTCAAAGAATTCTTTCTTCTCACCGTTGGCCTGACGAACAGTCAGCAAATGTAACAAAGACGCTGTTGCGTCAATATTGGGCTGGTTGGTAATAAAATCATTGACATGATCGTGGTAAATAGCCCATTCAGTCTGATATCGTTCGAAAGCACCATCGTATGTTTGTCTTTCAGTTTCTGTGTTTTTGAGACATAAATTGCTGATTGCGCCGTTTACGAGAGCTCCGGATATGATTTTATCTGATTCGATATAGATTTTTGAATGGGGGTGTTGTGGAGTCAATCCGTTTTCAGGCAGACCTGTAACCATGGAAATTCCCCAGGGATTACAGCCGAAAATCCAGTTGAAAAGAGCATCTTCCATGTTGACAAATGTAGTGTCTCCTGTTTGTTTTCTATATGTAAAACACAGGTTATGCAGCGCTGTAATTTTATTGTTTGAGTTCTCGGATAGGCTTACCCCGATGTTAAAAGGATTTTCCTGAGCGGTTAATCTGGCCCTGAGTAGGGCAATATGCATGTTATGCTGATAGTTCTTTTTAATAAGCGGGTTTTCAACCTGCATCAGTAAAAACGGACTCCAGTTTAGATAGGGATAAAATTGCAGAGGTTTATCGCAATTTGAAAAAATCCATTGGGGAACAGGTTCTGCTGCGCCAAAGTCCAAGGCATCCTGCAAATATTCGCTGTTGTAGTTAATGAAATATAAGTGAGTTGCAGCCAACTGCATATCATCTTTCCAGTTCTCCTCTGTCAGGATGTCTTCAAGGTTATTCAAAGATGCAGTATGGATGTTTTGCCTGGCAAAGTGATAGATTTCAGTAGCTTTTGTGGCAAGATCGGCAGAGAGAGCAGGGAAAAAGTTTTTGAGCACATCAGAAGCCAGCGCAAATGTAGCAACCAGTTTTCCGTTAACCACAGGATCTTCTGATTTGTAATTTACTTTCGAAAGCCAATCCAGTCCCCATTTGGCCTCGTCTATTATATCAGGAATGCCGTTAGGTTGTTTTTTTCCTTGAAAATCTGCCAAATCGCTGAATACTTCCGGGTGTTGATTGTAAGAATAAAGTAACTGATAAGTTACAGTCGCATTAATTACCGCACTTCTGTTCCTGTTGGATGCATCGTACCACCAACCTCCGGATATATCGTCGCCGAAACGCTGTGAGTGAATATATTCAATAAGCTTATCAGTGGCATTGACGTAAATGTTTTGGTTTATGTATATGGTTGGCGAATAGGTGTCTCCTGCTTTGATGTAAAAAGCACCCTCCTGTTTAAACGAACTGAAGTCAAAAATGTAATTACTGTTGAACTTATCGAAACTACCCCATGGTTGGATTGTTTGTAAGGTAGCACAAAGCTCATTTGTCAGTGCATCGTGTATGGTGAAAGTCTGTGTTTTGGTATTTGATTCGCTTATAAATACAGCTTTTTTGGTTGCTTCCGGAAGATATCCCAGCTGGTTGATTCTGATTCTGGAGCCAGCCCCCCAAACAGGAGCGCCGGCCATAATCAAACATAAAGACAGGTATAGTAGTTTTTTCATCATATAAAGTAAGCTATTTACGGCAAATTTAGACAAATTTCGTATATAAAGCAAATGCTTATAAATTACAAAAAAAGTATTACTTTTGCAGACTGAAAGATTATAAAGTCATTAATTTACAATGCTTCGATGTAACGCGAGTTCCATCAGATTTTAAAAATTTAAATTTATCGTATGAAGGTATTAAAATTCGGCGGAACATCCGTAGGTTCTGCTGCACGGATCAAAGAGGTTGCAAAGTTGATTTGCGATGGGGAACAAAAAATTGTAGTTTTGTCGGCCATGTCGGGTACAACTAACAGTTTGGTTGAAATAGCCGACTATTTCTACAAGAACAACGCGTCCGGAGCATTGGAACGCATCAACGCGCTGGAACAGAAGTATGAGGATGTTATAGAAGAATTGTATTCGAAAACGTCTTCAAAATCTGATGCACTTGAATTGGTAAAACGTCATTTTGATTATTTGCGTACTTTCTCGAAAGCTGTGTTCACAATTTTTGAAGAGAAGGCAATTCTGGCGCAGGGGGAATTGATTTCTACCGGCATGTTCCAGATTTATCTGGAGGAACAGGGTGAAAGTTCTGTGTTGCTTCCTGCGCTTGATTATATGAGAATTGATAAGAACTCAGAACCCGACACAGCATATATTGCAGAGAATCTGGCCAAACAACTTGAGGTAAATCCGGGAAAAACTTATTACATTACCCAGGGCTATATTTGCCGTAATTTTTATGGCGAAATAGATAACCTGCAACGCGGTGGAAGCGATTATACAGCTTCTTTGGTAGGTGCTGCAATTAAAGCCGATGAAATTCAAATCTGGACTGACATAGACGGTATGCACAACAATGACCCGCGTTTTGTGGAAGGTACAAAGCCGGTTCCATATTTAAATTTCGAAGAAGCAGCTGAATTAGCATATTTCGGTGCGAAAATTTTACATCCAACCTGTATACTCCCTGCTAAACTGAATAATATCCCGGTAAGATTGCTGAATACCATGGATTCGAAAGCTCCGGGCACATTAATTTCTTCAAAAAGTAATAAATCCGGCATAGAGGCAGTTGCGGCAAAAGATGGTATTACAGCAATAAAGATTAAATCAGGCAGAATGCTGCTTGCTTATGGTTTCCTGAGAAAAGTGTTTGAGATTTTTGAATCATACCAAACGCCTATTGATATGGTTACCACATCTGAAGTCGGAGTTTCTGTTACGATTGATAATACGAAGAATCTGAAAGAAATTGTAGATAACCTTAAAAAACTGGGAACTGTTTCTGTTGATGAAAACATGGTAATCATCTGCGTAGTTGGTGATTTACAGCCTGAAAATGTTGGTTTCCAGTCAAAAGCTGTGCATGCATTGAGAGATATACCCGTTCGGATGATTTCTTACGGAGGAAGCAATTACAATGTTTCGTTCTTAATCAATGCTGATGACAAGAAAGCTGCACTGAAAGCTTTGAGTGCTTCTTTGTTTAATTAACTCTTTTAAACCATATAAGTCATATAAATAACATATAAGGTTGAAGAATAACAGCTTATATGTTATTTATATGACTTATATGGTTAATATAAAATATCATTATGATAAAAGCAAAATACCCTGTCAATAGATTCAGTGATATACCTACTCCATTCTATTATTACGATCTGGATGTATTGCGCACTTCGCTTGCTGAAATTAAAAGACAAATTGAAGGACAACCCTTTGTGGTGCATTATGCTCTGAAAGCGAATGTAAATCCGGAGGTGCTCAAAACAATCAAAGAAGCGGGATTGGGTGCTGATTGTGTTAGTGGCGGTGAAGTGCAGGCTGCGCTCGATGCCGGTATTGTTCCGGCTAAAGTTGTATTTGCAGGAGTAGGAAAGGCCGATTGGGAAATCAATCTGGGTTTGGATAATGATATTTTTTGTTTTAATGTGGAGTCGATCCCGGAACTTGAGGTAATTGATGAACTTGCCCGTGCAAAAGGTAAAACGGCTAAAGTTGCTTTGCGTATCAATCCTAATGTGAGTGCTAATACCCATCATTATATTACTACCGGGTTAAATGAAAATAAATTCGGGATTAATCTGACAGAGCTTGATAAAGTGACGCAGATTGTCAAAGGCCTGCAAAATGTAAAATTAATTGGAATTCACTTCCATATTGGTTCCCAGATAACCGACATGTCGCCTTTCCAGGATTTGTGTGTCAGGATAAATGAACTGCAGGATCACTTTGAAGCGAATGACATAGCATTGAAAAATATTAATGTAGGTGGTGGTTTAGGTGTTAACTATGAGCATCCGAATCATTTTCCGATTCCGGAATATGAAGCTTATTTCAAGATTTTCCGTGAACACTTGTCTTTACGTCCCGGACAGACTCTGCACTTTGAGTTGGGACGATCGATTGTGGCGCAATGCGGAAGTTTGATCTCCAGGGTGCTTTATGTAAAAGAAGGTACTTCCAAGAAATTTGTGATTCTGGATGCCGGTTTTACTGATCTGATTCGTCCTGCTTTGTATCAGGCTTATCATCGTGTTGAGAATTTGTCGTCTGACCTGAAGAAGGAAGCGTATGATGTGGTGGGACCTATTTGTGAGTCATCCGATGTTTTTGTGAAAGATTACAGGATGAATCAAACTAAACGCGGTGATATCATTGCACTTCGCTCAGCAGGGGCTTATGGTGAAATTATGGCGTCACAATATAACCTCAGAAAATTGCCGAAAGCATATACTTCAGATGAGTTAAAATGAGAGATAGACATTAAAAGTATAAAAAAACCGGTTGTAAAACCGGTTTTTTTATAGGATATGATTTAGCTTTATTTAATCTTTAAACTTAGCACTCAGATATTCTCTGTTTAATCTTGCGATGTGTGAAATAGAAATTGCTTTCGGACATTCTGCTTCGCAAGCTCCGGTGTTTGTGCAGTTGCCAAACCCGAGTTCATCCATTTTAGATACCATTGCTTTGGCGCGGGCAGCTCTTTCTACCTGTCCCTGAGGTAACAGGGCAAACTGACTGACTTTCGCAGCTACGAACAACATTGCCGAACCATTTTTACAAGCGGCAACACATGCACCGCACCCGATACAAGAAGCAGCATCCATGGCTTCTTCGGCTTTGTATTTTGGAATAGGGATAGCATTTCCGTCGGGAATACCTCCGGTATTAACCGATACATAACCTCCGGCTTGTATGATTTTATCGAAAGCGCCGCGGTTTACGACCAGATCCTTGATTACAGGAAATCCGGTCGATCTCCAGGGTTCGATTGTGATGGTGTCGCCATCTTTGAATCTGCGCATGTGCAGCTGGCAGGTGGTTGTTTCCCCATCCAGTCCGTGTGGATGACCGTTGATATAGAGTCCGCACATTCCACAAATACCTTCGCGGCAATCATGATCAAATGCAATAGGCTCTTTGCGTTCGCGTACAAGTTTCTCGTTCAATACGTCCAGCATTTCGAGGAAAGAGCTGTCGGTCGAGATATTATCTAATTTATAGGTCTCGAATTTACCTTTAACTTTCGGACCCGCCTGACGCCAGATTTTTAGCGTTATATTGATATTTTTTTCCATGATTTTTATGCTTTGTAATTACGTTGTTGACGTTTCACGAACTCATATTCCAGCATTTCTTTGAACAATGTAGGTTCTTCTCCTTCTCCGTTGTATTTCCAGCAGGAGGCAAATGCAAAGTCATCATCGTTTCTGAGCGCCTCACCTTCTTCAGTCTGATACTCTTCCCGGAAATGCCCTCCACAGGATTCTTCCCGTAACAAAGCGTCTCTGGCCATCAGTTCGCCGATTTCAATGAAGTCAGCCACCCGCAATGCTTTTTCCAGTTCATTGTTCATGTCCTCAGCTTTTCCGGGGACAAATACATTGCTCCAGAATTCTTTGCGGATTTCCTGGATTCTTTCCAACGCGTGCTCAAGCCCTGCTTTATTGCGACCCATACCTACGAAATCCCACATAACCAGTCCCAGTTCACGGTGAATGGAATCCACCGAGCGTTTTCCCTGGATAGACATGATGCGTTCGATCTTTTCGCTGATCTGTTTTTCTGCTTCGTCAAACTCTGGTAAATCCGTGCTGAAACGGGGAACCCGGATTTGATCCGCCAGGTAATTCTGAATAGTGTATGGCAGGATGAAATACCCGTCGGCCAATCCCTGCATTAAGGCAGAAGCTCCCAACCTGTTTGCTCCGTGATCTGAGAAGTTAGCCTCACCAATACAGAACAATCCTTTTACAGTTGTCATCAATTCATAATCTACCCAGATTCCGCCCATGGTATAGTGAATAGCCGGATAAATCATCATTGGTGTCTTGTAGGGGTTGTCGTCCACGATTTTTTCGTACATCTGGAAAAGATTGCCGTAGCGTGCACGAACAACATCTTCTCCCAGTCTTTTGATTGAATCTTCAAAGTCAAGATATACGGCCAGTCCCGTGTTTCCTACGCCATAACCGGCATCGCATCTTTCTTTTGCAGCACGGGAGGCTACGTCACGGGGAACTAGATTTCCGAAAGCCGGATATCTTCTTTCAAGGAAGTAATCCCTGTCTTCTTCTTTTAAGTCAGTAGGTTTGAGTTTTCCCTGACGGATAGCTTCGGCGTCTTCTTTCTTTTTCGGAACCCAGATGCGACCGTCGTTACGCAGCGATTCCGACATCAGAGTTAGTTTTGACTGGAATTCTCCGTGTACAGGAATACAGGTCGGGTGGATTTGCGCAAATGCCGGATTGGCGAAGAAAGCTCCTTTTTTATACATTTGGATGGCTGCTGATCCATTACAGCTCATCGCATTAGTCGAAAGGAAAAATGCATTTCCGTAACCTCCGGAGCCTACCACGACTGCATGAGCTGAGAATCTTTCAACTTTGCCGGTAACTAAGTTTCGGGCGATTATACCTCTGGCGCGTCCGTCAATTACGACTACATCGAGCATTTCGTAACGAGAAAATAACTTAACGCTACCTTTGCCTACTTGTCTGCTCAATGCAGAATAAGCACCCAGGAGTAACTGTTGACCGGTTTGACCGCGGGCATAGAAAGTACGGGAAACCTGTGCGCCCCCAAATGAACGGTTGTCGAGCAGACCTCCATATTCACGCGCAAAAGGAACGCCTTGTGCAACACACTGGTCAATAATGCTGTTGGAAACTTCAGCTAATCTGTACACGTTGGCTTCACGGGCCCGGTAGTCACCCCCTTTTAAAGTGTCGTAGAAAAGACGATAAACAGAGTCGCCATCGTTTTGGTAGTTTTTTGCCGCATTGATACCGCCTTGTGCAGCAATTGAGTGTGCACGGCGGGGTGAATCCTGAATGCAGAAATTTAACACGTTGAATCCTAATTCAGCTAATGAAGCTGCTGCAGAAGCGCCTGCGAGACCGGTTCCCACTACAATGATATCCAATCTGCGTTTGTTCGCGGGGTTGACCAATTTTTGATGTGCTTTGTAATTAGTCCATTTCTCCGCTAAAAGCCCTTCCGGAATCTTAGCATCTATGATTGGAGCTTCTGTTTGAGAAGTTACTTGTTTCTTAGTCATAATAATTATAAATTTGGAAATGGATGATAAGTTGAATTCGGTGAAAACAGAGGTCCGGCCTCAAGTAATCCGCAAACCGGGATAGAGATGAACAATAAAATAATAATGGTCGCTACCACGTTGGAAATAGATTTAACACGGGGTAACCACGTTTTATTATTTAATCCGAGTGACTGTAATGAACTCCATACGCCATGTGTCAGGTGATACCACAATGCTACAAGCCATACAATATATAATACCGAATAAACAGGCTGACTGAAATAATGTTGTACCCAATGTGCTCCTTTGGCTGCCAGTTTAACTGCCTCTTCGTCACTATGCGCACCCACTTTGTGCATTAATTCAACCAATTGCATTTTACTCCAGAACTGGAATAAGTGTAAAGCGAGGAATCCGAGAATCACAACGCCCAGAATCAACATGTTCTGTGATGCCCAACTTACACCTTTTTGTTTTGATGTTACCGCATAGCGATCGTTGCCACGTGCTCTCATGTTTTGCAATGAGAGGAAAAATGCATACAGGATGTGGATTACGAAGCCGGCAGCTAATCCTGACGTAGCAACCAATGCATACCAGTTGGCTCCCAAAAATGCACAAATTGCATCGTAAGCATAAGGATTAATGATTGCCACAAAATTCATTATGCTGTGAAACAGCAAGAATAACACGAGCATAGCCCCCGTGATACTCATGATTAGTTTTCTCCCGATGGAGGAATCAATTAGCCACATAGATTTTTGTTTTATTATTGTTTAATTAATATAAATTGCAGATTAACAGATGTTTTCGACTTTGTTCTTGTCGCTTTTTCCAGCACACAAAAGTAGTCATTTCGTTTCAAACGACAAAGTATTGCGGAAAAATTTCTTTATTTATAATCATTCAGATTAATAATGATGAATGTGTTGTATATCAGTCCTGTTCTAAAACTTCTCCAATCAATGTTGCCGATGACGCAGACAAAATTCTTACTTTGATGAATTCTCCGATACGTCTTCCTTCTCTGTGGAAAATAACTACCTTGTTTTGGGAAGTTCTGCCGAAGAGTTGTTCATTTGATCTTTTCGAAAAGCCTTCTACAAGTACCTCGTAGGTTTTTCCGATATCATCCTGGTTGCTTTTGTTCGATATTTCGTTTTGCAATGCGATAATCTCATTTAATCGCCTGATTTTAGTTTCTTCTGGTACATTGTCGGGCATGCGTTTAGCTGCAATTGTTCCCGGACGTTCAGAGTATTTAAACATAAATGCCTGATCGAACTTTACTCTGCGCATCAAATCAAGTGTGTCCTGATGATCTTCTTCGGTTTCATCACAAAATCCGCAGAATATATCAGTTCCGATAGCACAGTCCGGAATTATCCTGCGAATGGTGTCTATTCTGTCGAAATACCATTCGCGAGTATATTTACGATTCATCAGTTTCAGGATTTTATTGCTTCCTGATTGAACGGGAAGGTGAATGAAACGGCAAATGTTGGGATAGCGGGCTATCATTTCAATTGTTTCGTCGCTCATGTCTTTGGGATGCGGACTGGTAAAGCGGATACGCATATCGGGTACAGCTTCCGCCACAATTTGCAATAATTCGGGGAATAATACTGTTTTGCCGTCTTTTTCGTACTTATATGAATTGACTGTTTGACCGAGAAGTGTTACTTCCTTGTAATTTTTTGCATGCAAATCTTTGATTTCATTCAAAATGCTATCGACGTCTCGGCTTCGTTCTCTTCCTCTTGTATATGGAACCACGCAATACGTACAAAATTTATCGCATCCGCGCATGATGGACACGAATCCGGAGATGGATGCGCCGATTCTTGTCGGCATTACATCACGATAGGTCTCTGTCTTTGACAGTTCTACGTTGATGGCCTTTTCGCCGCTTTCCACCGAGTTGATAAGGTTGGGTATGTCGAGATACGCATCGGGCCCGACGACCATGTCCACGCCATGTTCCGTAATCAGGTTTTCTTTTACCCTTTCAGCCATACAGCCGATTACGCCGATCACCATTTTTTTCTTTTTTCTCTTGAGTGAATGGTAATACTTCAATCGCTGATAGATCTTTTGCTCTGCATTGTCTCTCACCGAACAGGTGTTTACGAAGATTGCATCTGCATCGGTAATTTTATCTGTCAATGCAAATCCATCCATTTCCATGATGGATGCAACGACCTCGCTATCGGCAACGTTCATCTGGCAGCCATAGGTTTCGATAAAAAGTTTTTTGTCGTTCAGAGCGGATTTAGAGTCCGCTGAAACAACATTTGTTTCTTTTTGCTTCATACGTTTAAATTTTATTTTTTTAGTTGTCGTATGGAACTCTCGATGAACTAATTAAATCTATTATTTCGCCCAAGCGGAATGATTAAATTCGTTCATGTTCGTTTCATGATTGTATTTTGTTTATAAATGTATCGGCAAAGGTAATGGATATTGATTAAATATGGAAATGATACTTAAACTACAAGATTAATAGGATTTAACAAATTAAATTTCTGTTAAGGCCTTATTTTAATGGTTTGATTACCAGATAGAGGCGAAATATGAAATGTTGCAAAAAGTTAAATGTTTACTTTTTGCGTATTTTTTTTGTCGAATTGTTTGGTGGATTAAACAATGCGGTATATCTTTGCATCGTAAACAAACAGATAAATTTTTCATAGTTAAGGTTTAGGTTAAAATGTGCAATGGGTGGCTGTGAAGTTACCCATTGTTTTTTTGTGTCTGTTTGTTTCGTGAATTAAAAGCTTTTGCGTATATTTGTCGGAGTAATAAAGAGAATGGATAGCTTAGGTGATTACATATATCTGATTGTGATTCTGATTGCCGGTATCAGTAGTATATTGGGCAAACGGAAGAAGAAACGGGAAGCTGAAGTCGAAACCGTCGATTTCCCGGATCTGGAAGATATTATTCCGGAATTCACAGATTATGTCAGGCCGGAGAAACCTGTTTATCAGGAGATAAAGAATAATGAAGCAAAGGTAGAGATTCCTACTTATGATACAGTAAAGGATGTGTCTGTTATGAAGGCAAAAAAGCAGATTAAACCGGTAAAGTCTTTTAAGGAGCTACAACCGGATGAACCGGAAGTTCCCAATTCGTATGAAATTGAGCTGGATAATATTGATGAAGCAAAAAAGGCTGTCATTTATTCAGAGATTTTTAATAGAAAGTATTGATAAATATTGTTTTATAACATACAAAAGATTTTTTATTTCGGAAAAGTTAATCTATATTTGCATAAAATAATCAGGGTAAAATTAAGAGTTCCGGCAGTGTTAGTCGGAATTCTTTTTTGTTTGAATTAATTATAAACGTTTTTTGAGGAGGATTTATCATGGCAGTGACTTACATGACAGAAGATGGGTACAAAAAGTTAAAAGAGGAATTGAATGAGCTTGAACGCGTTCAGCGGCCTGCTATTTCCAAGCAAATTGCTGAAGCCCGCGACAAAGGTGACTTGTCCGAGAATGCTGAATATGATGCAGCAAAAGAAGCTCAGGGATTGCTTGAAATGAAAATATCCCAACTAAAAGAAACCCTGGCTTCGGCACGAATGATAGATGAATCGAAAATCAATACCAATGAGGTGCAGATTCTTAACCGTGTTAAGATAAAAAATCTCAAAACCGGTCAGGTAATGTCGTATATGATTGTTTCTGAAAGTGAAGCTAATCTGAAAGAGGGAAAACTCTCTGTAACAACACCTATTGCGAAAGGGTTGTTGGGAAAGAAAGTCGGAGATACAGCTAATGTGCAGGTACCATCCGGATTGATGGAATTCGAAATTGTAGATATATCATTATAAAAATAAAGTAATATGACTATCTTCAGCAAAATAATCCGGGGTGAGATTCCCTGTTATAAAATTGCAGAGGATGAAAATTTCTTTGCATTTCTGGATATAAGTCCCATGACCAAAGGACATACGTTGGTTGTTCCCAAAATTGAAGAGGATTATATCTTTAATCTGGAAGATAAAACAGTGGGCGACATGATGATTTTTGCAAAAAAAGTTGCAAAAGCCATTCAACAGGTTATTCCGTGCGTGAGAGTTGGTGTCGCCGTGCTTGGTATGGAGGTGCCGCATGCTCATATTCACCTGGTTCCTATCAATAAAGAATCGGATCTGAATTTTAAGAATCCGAAATTGAAGCTGGAAAAAGAGGAGATGATTGCTATTGCTGAAAATATAAGTAAAAACATAGCACTGTAAAGCATAATTAAGTAAACGCTTTTGCGTTAAGTACAGCGTATATTTTAAAATCTTCCTGCAGGTTAAATTCAGTTTTGCCGGCAGGAAGATTTTTATTTAATAAGATTGGTGTGAATGTGTTTTCTGTTGTCTTAATTGGTTTTCTTAAGAATCAAGGCACTTCTTGCAGGTAAATAAAGCATCAACCACTCTTTTCCGCTTTCATGAACAGGTTTCGACAGCGTTATGTGTTCAATACTTTCATCTACCAGGTTGTATCCACCGTATTTTGAATTGTCAGTGTTGAGTATTATTTTATATGTGCCTTTATCAGCAAGAATTCCGTAATCTACATAAGATTGATCTCCGTTAAAATTATAAATGAAGATCAGATTGCCGCGTTGATAGGCAAGTACCTTATCGTCTTCCTTGTCCCATAACTGCTGAATGGGTAACAAGTTAAACTCATGTACTGACTTAATCAGTGTAATCATGTCACGATCGAAAACACCCAGATCGTGATACAGGTATTGTTCGTTATCGACAAGTTCCCACTGGCGACGGGCGTATTTGTGCGACCATCCGTTTCCTTCCCGCGGAAAATCAATCCATTCCGGATGACCGAATTCGTTACCCATGAAATTAAGATAAGCTCCGTTGATGGTGGTAGCGGTGATTAATCGTATCATTTTATGCAGTGCAACACCTCTGTCGACGGTAAGGGTGTTGTCCCCTTTTTGCATGTGCCAATACATTTCAGCGTCAATTAGTCTGAAAATGATTGTTTTATCTCCAACCATGGCCTGATCATGACTTTCGGCATAATTGACGGTTTTCTCGTCTGCCCGCCGATTGGTAAGTTCCCAGAATATATGTCCGACTTTCCAGTCTTCGTCGCGGACTTCCTTGATGTATTTGATCCAGAAATCGGGAATGCCCATGGCCATGCGATAATCAAATCCTATACCCCCGTCTTCCACTTTTACGGCCAGTCCGGGCATACCGCTGACTTCTTCGGCAATGGTGACGGCGTTGGGATTCACTTCGTGGATCAGTTTATTAGCCAGTGTCAGGTAGCAGATGGCATCTCCGTCCTGATTCAGATTATAGTAGGATGAATAATCTCCGAAATCTTCTCCGAGTCCGTGACTTCTGTATAGCATGGACGTAACTCCATCGAAGCGAAAACCATCGAACTTAAATTCTTCCAACCAGTATTTGCAGTTGGATAAAAGGAAATGTATAACGGCTGGTTTACCATAGTCAAAACAGAGGGAATCCCAAGCCGGATGTTCCCGGCGGTGACCGCCATGGAAGTACTGATAAGGAGTTCCATCAAACCGCCCTAATCCCTCAACTTCATTTTTAACCGCATGAGAATGAACAATGTCCATGATTACAGCAATGCCGTTTTCATGTGCTTCGTCAATGAGTATTTTTAGTTCATCGGGTGTTCCGAAGCGGGATGAAGCTGCAAAAAAGCTGGAAACATGATATCCGAAAGAACCATAATAGGGATGTTCCTGAATGGCCATCAGTTGGATACAATTGTAGCCGGCCTTGATTACCCTGGGCAGAACATTGATTCGGAATTCGTTGTATGTGGATACTTTTTCATCACTACCCGACATGCCGATGTGACATTCGTAGATGAGTAATGGTTTTGTTTGCGGTTTGAAGTTCTTGATCTTGAAATTATAGGGACGTAAAGGTTGCCATACCTGCGCGCTGAAAATTTTTGTTTCGTGGTCTTGTACAACCCTTCTGGCCCATGCCGGGATTCTTTCTCCTTCGTCGCCTTCCCACTGAATAAGTAACTTATAGAGTTGACTGTGCGTGATGGCATATTCGGGTAATTTAATTTCCCAAATGCCGTTTTGAAGTTTTTTTAATTGATAGTCAGGATGCTTCTGCCAATTGTTGAAATCCCCGATCATGAAGATGGCAGTGGCATTCGGCGCCCATTCGCGAAAAACCCAGCCATCGGTAAGCCGGTGCAACCCAAAGTACAGATAACCGGTTGCAAATTCAGATAAAGAGTGACTTTCGGTCAACAATCTCTTTTCAATCTGACGGAAATAATCGTATCTGCCATAAATTGCAGCTGCGTATGGCTCCAGGTAAGGATCGTTTTTAACGAAGGGAAGTATTTCCATAATCTCTAAATGTTTGGCAATGAATAATTATATACTGAAAAATCAACTATACCCTTACTTTAACGATAATCTTCCTGTAAGTTCCTGTTGAAATGCCCGGTTGATGTCCGTCTTCAGGAAAGAATATCGCAAATTCATAGGGAAGTACATCGATAAAACAAGTTGCTTTGTCACCAAAGAAAGTCACATCTTTGGCCTCATTATAGGGTTCGGTTATATCAGCAAGTTTATCGGCAGCTTTCCATCCCATTCTCTCCGCTTGTCCAACCGGCACCTGAATATCAATGAAGTTTTGATGTGTTTCCATCCGGGCCTGATCTTCCGGTTTACCTGTAATATCAACAATGTTGACAACAAGATCGGAACCATCCAGTTCAACCTTTCCAACTGCTAATGCCGATAAGTCAGTGTTGTTCAGATATTCGAAAGCTTTTGCAAACCCGGGGTTTAAAGATGCGTATTTTATTCCGTTTTTTAAAGAGTCAAGAATCATAAGCGCTGTTTATTTTGTATAATTCGAATTAATATTATGACCACAAAAGATGAGTTAAGAATTTACCATGTATTCGTTTTTGGTTTTCCGTTCTTCGCTTTCCGCTCTCCGCTTATCAGGACACCTCATCGACCGTAAAGTTAAGAAAAGCATTCAGCGGTTGAGCCGTTTTCAGGATGCGGGCAAGTTGAGATACAAAATCTTTTTCAGCCAGTAAACTTTCGGGTAAAGTGTACTCGACCATATAATGCTTGAGTTTCAGTAAATCAATGTCCGGAAAATCTTTTGGAAATCCTTTGGGCGCAGTTTTCAGTTTTTCTTCATCATAAAATCCCTGAAAATATTGTTTGAAACCTGTTTCGCCGGTGATTTCTTTTAATTCTTCAATATTGTCAAAAATACTTTGTCTTAATGCTTTGAGTACATCCGGAGGGGGGCACCAAACACCAACGGCCACAAAAGACTTTCCGGGTTCAAAATGCAGGTAATATCCTCCGCGTACACTTTTTCTGCCTCCTCCGGAAGCAATGAAAACGCCATAATGAGTTTTGTAGGGAGTTTTATCTTGGGAAAAGCGGGTATCTCTGTAAATTCTAAAAACACAATCTTTAGCAGAAACGTGTTTGATATCCTCATCAAACCGGGCAATTTCGTTGATGAGAGACTGGCTGATTGTTTCAAAATCAGCTTTGGTTTCTTCATAACGATGTTTGTTTTCAGCAAACCATTCGCGGTTATTATTTTCTTTTAAATCACTTAAGAAATTCAATATACCTGCTATGTTCATATCATGTTGTCTTTTTCAAACATACAAAAATAAGCTAATATTTTCGATATTTCGAGGGTTGTGAATGAAAATATTCTATTTCAGGGATATTTGCGAAAAAATCATTAATTTTGCAGGCTAATAAATGATATTTGGGAATGAAAGAGAAAATAAAAGCATTGCTGGATGAAATCAGGGGTTTGAATGCTACCCGTGTGGAAGAAGTAGAAGCCCTGAGAATTAAGTTTTTGAGCAAAAAAGGTGAAGTGTCGGTTTTGTTCAATGAATTCAGAAATGTGCCAAACGAAGAAAAACGTGAAGTAGGACAGTTGTTGAACGAGTTGAAAAATGAGGCTCAGGATAAAATCAACAGTTTGAAAGAACATCTGAGTGACGCTGCCGGACAAACTGAAAAATCGGATCTGACAAGATCTGCCGAACCCATTCGTCTTGGTACAAGACATCCTCTGTCATTGGTGAAAAATGAAATTGTCGATATATTTTCCAGAATCGGGTTTACCATTGCCGAAGGTCCTGAAATAGAAGATGACTGGCATGTGTTCAGTGCCCTGAACTTTGCGCCGGAACATCCGGCGAGGGATATGCAGGATACATTCTTTATCGAACAAAACCCGGATGTGGTGCTCAGAACTCATACTTCATCTGTACAAACGCGGGTGATGACAAAACAAAAACCTCCGATCCGGATGTTGTTCCCGGGCAGGGTATATCGTAATGAAGCTATTTCATACCGCGCTCACTGCTTTTTTCATCAGGTAGAAGGACTTTATATAGATAAAGATGTATCATTTGCCGATTTGAAACAAGCACTGATGTATTTCGCCAAAGAAATGTTTGGGGAGTCGACCGAGATACGTTTACGCCCTTCTTATTTCCCATTTACCGAGCCCAGCGCTGAAATGGATATTTCGTGTAACCTCTGCGGAGGAAAGGGTTGTCCGTTCTGTAAACATACCGGATGGGTGGAAATTCTGGGTTGTGGTATGGTTGACCCGAATGTGCTTGAAAACTGTGGCATAGATTCGAAAATCTATTCCGGATATGCTTTCGGGATGGGAATAGAACGTATTACCAACCTGAAATACCAGGTAAAGGACCTGCGCATGTTCTCCGAGAATGATGTCAGGTTTTTGGAGCAGTTTAAGGCAGCGTATTAATTAGTGGTTAGTTGATAGTGGTTAGTGGTTAGTTTTTCGCTATTCATTAACCACTGACAACTAACCACTAACCACTATTAAGCTATCCTTCCTCCTCTTTCTCTTCTTTCTTCTACTTTCAGTGGGTTAGAGCGAATTTCCTGATCCAGTTTTCTGTTTTGCAAAATATCATACGCCATGAACAAAGCCTGGCGGAACGACTCTTCAGAAGCCAGATTTTGTCCGGCCAAATCATAAGCAGTTCCGTGTGCAGGAGAGGTGCGTACTGCGGATAAGCCGGCTGTGTAGTTAACACCGCTGTCCATCGAAACAGTTTTAAAAGGAATCAGTCCCTGGTCGTGATACATGGCCAGGATACCGTCGAATTTATTGAAATGTCCGCTACCGAAAAAACCGTCGGCTGCATACGGACCAAAGCAGAGCAGTCCTTCTTTCTGAGCTTCTGCTAATGCAGGTTTGATGATGGTTTCTTCTTCATCTCCAATCACCCCTTCATCTCCTGCATGTGGATTCAAACCCAACACTGCTATCCGCGGACGAATTACCGTGAAATCCTGTTTCAATGATTGATTCAGTGTTTTCAGCTTTTCCAGTATCAATTCTTTGGTGATGACAGATGCGATATTTTTTACGGGGATATGTCCTGTAACGACTGCAACCCGCATGACATCATTCACCAGCAACATCAGAGAAGAGTTTTTTTCTCCGAAAACCTGTTCGAGATATTCCGTATGCCCGGGGAAGTGAAATTCTGCCGACTGGATGTTTTTTTTGTTGATAGGAGCCGTAACCAAAGCATCTACTAACCCTTTTTGCATGTCGGCAGTTGCTCTTTCGAGGGCGGCAAACGCAGCTTTGCCTGCTTCCTCAGTTGCTTTACCCGGCTCTACCCGTATGTCTTCATCGGTACAGTTGATAATGTTTACTTTTTTAGCATGGGCTTCTTCAACCGTATTGATGATGTTCAGATTGAGACCTTGTATGTCGAGTTGTTTCCGGTAAAATCCGGCTGCTTTTGAAGAACCGTAGATTACCGGTACGAAATCATCGTAAACCCTTGGTTCTGCTAAGGTTTTCAGTATGACTTCATAACCGATTCCGTTGATGTCTCCTTGTGTAATGGCTATGATTGTTTTGTTGTTTATCATGTTGTGTGAATTTTATTTTGTGTCTTTTTTGTCTGCAACAACCGATACTTCTTTTATTGCATTGATTTCCTGTGGTAGTTTCACAGTGTATATGGCTGCTTCCAGCTGTCTGATGTGATTACGCTTTTTAGCTCCCGGAGCAAAAACAAATCCTTCGACCGTAATTACCCGTTGATTAATTTCATCCACGCGGGTATGACTGTAAAACGGACCGCCCATTGAACCACCATTGAACATCCGCCATAGTCCGCTGAGTTCGGCACAATAGGTGTCGTTTACATTAATTTCTCTGAATATGGGTTGATAATGAACTAGTTCTGTGCCCATGTATGAGCCTTCAAATTCACCCGGGATGTTGGCTTTCATAAAAGAGTCTCTTTTGGCGATGAGGTATTCTTTTGTAAAAGTATTTTTATCTCTGTAAGGATAAGAATAGATAACCATATCTTTCCGGGTATGATGATGGTCGTTGGTAATCCAGTAAAAGTCAGTTCCTTTTGTAACTTTTGTTAGTTCGCTGGGAACATCTACCTGAATGCCGAAAATTGTTTCTATTTCATTTTTGGCTTTGTGGTTGATGTAGTTCTTACCTATTTCAATCTGACGGTTTCTTTCCGTTGTCAGGAAGTAATCCAGTACCTTGTTACCCGACTCTTTTAACAATACGGTTAAGGCCGAATCACTCGCAACCTCAATTTTAACAATGGATTGCGGTTGTGACCACGTGTTCCGTCCATAGGTTATTTTCGGGATTTCAAAGCGGGGATTAATTTCAGTAATCAGGATGTTACGGCTTGGTTTTAATATATCACCAAAATCTTTTGGTTGACAGTACATGATACTCAGAACCGGCTCAGCTTGCGGCATGGCTTTCATGTCCTGATCCAGCAAGGCTACCAATGCCCGCCCTCCGGGAGCTTTCCAGGCTGTCTGATCCATTACCACTAAGATTTCGTATCTGGTTCCGGTGGCTGAAGGCAGCACAACTCCTGATTTGCCGCATGAAAACAATATCAGGGATAAAACAATGGTAAGTGCAAAATTTTTATACATATCCTGGTCTTTTATGGTTGTTTTTTACTGTTGAAAAAATGTAATACGGCCGACATAATACGGTCCCGTGAATCTTCATCTTTAATGGTTTCAAACGGAAATCCGAATGTGCAGACTTTGTATTTTCCTGCATAAGCTACTCCCGCGGCGTGATCGTTTCCTTCGTACCGGCAAATTATAAATGCTTTTTCATCGACCGGTATTAATAAATCCGGATCCTCAACGGCATACATAATTTTGTTGGGAGTATGGTGGTATTCAAACTGCTTTCTTCCTCTGAAGAAAACAGGATGTTTGCTTTCGTATAATAAACCGCTGAAAATAATGGTGTCTTTATCCAATGATTTTACTTTCAGTAGGTTTGTAACGAAGTTTTCCTCCTTTTCTTTTTCTTTATTATACAAATCGGAGGCAACATAAGCTCCACTGACCATCAAATTGCCACCTTTGTGACAATAGTCTGTTAACTTTTGCTGCAAATCTAATGGAAAAGTTTGAAATTCCGGTGTTTTTTTTACAATTCCTGACATAGTTTGTTTTTGTTTTCCCAAAATCAGGTTGATGGCCTTGTATGCATGCAGGTCGATATCGCCGGAAGTGACAGCTTTCACACTGGTTGATACAAATGAATATCCGGCAGATTTGATTGATTTCCCGTGCAAAAAAGGATAGTCGAATGTATTTCCGGCAATAATCAACTGCTCATAGTTTGATTTACTGGCTCCGAATCCCGGATTTTCATTGTCCTTATAGGGTACATCTACTCCAAACTCGTATTGAGAGCCGGTGTGGCTGAGGTCGTACTGATAGGGTACACCGGCATCTTTGTCGGTCATGAAACCGGCTAAGGATGTAAAATTAAAACTTTCAGGTCCGCTGATGCGCTCAAATCCGTTGATGATCAATACTGTTTCCTTTTTTCGCGGATCTTTATATGCTGAAAGTATTTCCGACGGGAAACTCTCACCTCCCCGGTTGACGGCCGTAACTTTGAAGCTGTAAATTTTCCCGGCACTAATATTCGTTTCAAAAGTGTTGCCGGCAACCAACCTGCCATTGTCAAACCCTTGATCGTTGATGCGGGTGTAAACAACGAAACTGTCGGGTACCGCTGTCGGTTCAAGCGTATCGACAACCGCTTTCCATTGCAGTCTGATTCTTCTTTCGCCCGCGAAAGTGCAACTGAATGATTCAACCGGTAAGGGCTGTACCACATATTCAGTTCCGTGGGTAGAGGCAATATGTTTTAAAATCCCTTTATAGATGGCGCGGCCGACGGTGAATCTGAATCCCGGTTCCAGTGCATATTTCATGTCTCCGAAATTCTGGTGCGAGAGTAGTTCGAGCAGCATGGTCGGTACTTCCGGAACCCGTGATTCGCTGTAAGACCTGTTCCAGATACCCCTTCTGGTCCATTCGGGATGCCAGGTTTTACGTATGTCTTCCACAATTTGCGACTGTATCAGGTCTACCATATCCCTGGCTGCCCAACGGGAAACCCCGTTTTTGTAAATTGTGTCGCCGTTGCTATTACCCACAGTACAAATGCCTAAGGTACCCACGATCGAATCATTCTTCTTCATACCGGCATCGGTGTGGAAAGCAAAAGCCATGTCGACAGGAACACCTAATCCTCCTGCCTCCGGGTTAACTGTTGAGCCTCCCGTCAGGTAGTTTACCCAGAAACCCCGCGATTGAAAATCATCAGAATACTCATTGGTATTGGTCGTGCGACTGTAAACAGAATCGGGAACACCGGCCCATTGCAGCCAATACTTGGCTCCTTCGGCGAAACGGGGAAAATTGCTCGTTACAGCTTGTGTGTCGGGATTCAGTACCATATCGCTGTGTTGGATTGCTGGAACAGGCTTAACTGCAATATTTCCCATGCCACCGCCGAATTTGACTGCATCAGCTGTGAGTATGCTGTTTTTATCCTTGCTCAGGTTGTTGAGGGCCACTTTCCCGTCCTGATTTAATCCTTCATCAAACATAAAGTGTCCCAGATAAAGCCAGGTACCACCATACATTTTTTGATTGACTGAAAATGAGGTTTCCCCTCCCAGGTGATAAACTGTGTAATACGCATCTTCTGTACTGTTTTCTACGGTACGATAAGAAATATAAACGGCGTACATTCCTTTTTCCGGGATGTTGGGAATCCATTCAGCCTGGCTTGTTTCTTCCGGGTCGGTTGTGGTTTTTACAAACCGGTGAGTCCCCATGTTAAATGGATTCTCGGGATAAAGATAAAACGCTTTTTTGTTTGAAAAACCGGTTCCTCCTTTTTGCCAGTGGAATCTGTCGTTTGATTCCTTGTAGCGCGACTGATTTTTGTCGTCATTATCCACCACTACCTCGTGTGTCTGAATGTCTCTCTCCCGCGGAATAAAAACCTGAGCGCCCGCATTCTCCAGCATAGGTGCCAGATAAGGCAAAACGAAAGCCGTAGTTAACAGATCTTCAACCGATAAAAACAATCTTGGACGCTGCCATATCCAACGGCCTTCTTGCCGGCCGAAATGTTTCCCATGACTGTTCCACAAGGCTATATTTCTGTTTTGCAATCCCCTGTCGATGCTATATGGCACAGATAGCTTAGTGACCAGCGGTGTCTGAGATGCCGGAATTCTGAATAATCTGCTCGTATCTTTGTTTACCCTCAGGTGGTTGGGAATTAAAGTTTCGATGTCCCGGTGATAGGCTTGTGCTCTGATGGTATAATCCGGGTAAGTTTTTCCGAGAATGGATTTCAGTGCATGGTTTATTCTGTCGACATTTTCCCGGCGAAAGGGCAGAAATCCGAAATTATCGGCAGCAGTTACGGTGATGATCTTTTGAGGACGGTTGACATCGATTTTAATCCGGTTGATTTTATCTGAAAAAACAGATGTATTGGCGATCACTGTTAACGAATCGGAAATACGTTGCTCCAATAATTTTTGAGCGAAGAAGCCCTGACCGGGAATCAATCCCAGCAGCAGAATCAGCATATATGTCCGAAAAGTGTTATTCATCCGTTTTCTTTCCGATACGTACGATAAAGGCTTCCCAATCCATGTTCCATGGATCTGTTTTGCGATCCGGAGCAATATCGCTGTGTCGCAATACATATTTTACCGGATATTTTTCCAGTAAGTATTTCACCAGTTTTACGGTCGCATCTATTTGTATTGCTGATGGAGCTTCGTCGAGCGAAGTAACTATTTCGATTCCGATGGAACGGCTATTAACTCCGGAAGTCCCATCCGGCAAGCAACTTACCCCTGCATGATAAGCGATATTCTTTTCTTCTGTTAACTTGTAGATGTTACCTTCTCTGTCGATGAGGTAATGCGGACTGACCTTGTATCTGGCAAACTGTTTAATAATTAAATCAACATCATATATGTCACCGCCGGAAGCATTGTAAACCGAATGGATGACAATCACGTCAATCTTCCTTTTTTCAGCCGTTTTATATCCGAAGTTTACTTTTTTATGGATGAATTCAGGCTCCTCTGTCGGAAATGCCGGCATCGCGATGCTCAGTAGTATCAAAAAGACGGACAGTATAAGTTTTGAATTCATAAAGGGTAAACTGCTTTTAGCTTTCAAAAGTAGTTATTATTGGCAGAATATAAGGGTGAAAAAATAAAAATATTTTACAAAAATCAGAAAATTAATCCGTGGAAATACATCCATACAATGTATCTCGCGAATTTACCCAGTAACATAGATCCGGCGACGATCCAGACATTACAGCGAAAGAAGCCGGAAGCCACGGCAATGGCATCACCTACGCCGGGCAGAAAGGAAAAGAACGCAAACCAGTCGCCGTATTTGTGAAATCTGGAAAGCCATTTATCTAACTTTTCCTTTTTAACACGCAGGTATTTTTCTATCCATGTTAATTTTCCCAGTTTTCCGAGATAATAGCAACTCATGCCGCCCAGCCAGTTACCGGCTGTAGCAACAAATACACAGGTCCACCCGTCGAGACCTCCGAAAACCAATGCGGAGAATACTACTTCAGAACTGAAAGGAACAACCGTTGCAGCCAGGAAAGATGCAATAAACAGTCCCAGGTATCCCAGTTCGATGAAGTTTTCCATTGACTAAATAATGAAATAGTTAATGTACATGTAACCAATGTGAATAGCTATTACAATAAAAAACAGGAAAGTGTAGAATCTTGTTTTTTGTAATGTAAAAGGATGTGCAAGCAACATGGCTATCAAAGAAGCAATCAAAGGAAGAAAAGCCGGGGCATGTTTGGGAAATATAAATACCAGAGCAATCAGAAAAACGAGCATGAACACCAGCACGTTTATGTTTTTGCGGTTTTGCACCGATTCGCTTAACAGGTTGGTATAAATGCCGAATAAGCTGATTACAACAATCAGAACGAGCGCTAGAATATAAATTTGTTCGTAAATAGTAAGTGCATTTAGAAAAAATCCGGGTTGAAACACTTCAAATAATGCGTTGAAAATAACAATTTCATTGCCGGCATATAATTGGTAGGAAAAATAAAATATCCACGGAAGCAGCATGCCCATCAGGGAAGCAAGAAAAATACGTGTCGAGAAACATTTTAACTGCACAAAACCAATCCAGGCAAGTGGAATCAGAAACAGATAAGCGGGGTTCAATATTCCTGAAAGAGAAATGAAAAGCGTTCCCCAAAAAGCGGGAATGACGGCAGTTCTGTTTTTGTACATGCCCATGAAAAGCATCAGGCTGATTAAAAACACCGAAACAGCCAGATGTGAACAGATCAGGAAATGGCTTTCTTTCCAGGAGGTGATAAAAAGAGCATAGAAAAATACAGGTAAAAACGATCTTTCTCTTATGATGGAAAATCTGTTATTAAGCAGTGCAATTAACAACAGGTTCAGCACAGTTAAAAGAAAAATACTGGTTATCAGCCAAAAGTTGTTTGGTTCAAAAAGTCTGGTGTCTAAAACATTATAATCCTGTATGTCGGGAATGAAGAAATAATTAAGTCCCCAACTAACCAAATAGAGCAACACGAGTAGCACTGCCAGTGGTACGCCGGGTTTTATAAACTGTTGGATAGTTGGGGACTTCATATTTATATGTTACTGAATAAATCCGCGTTTTCTTAATAAGGCGGTGGGATCAGGTTCTTTTCCCCTAAATTTAAGGTAAAGATTCATAGCATCTTCCGAATCTCCTTTTTCAAGGATGTTTTTGCGGAAAGAAGTGGCAACTTCCTGATTGTAAATATCACCTGTTTCAACAAAAGCCTGATAGGCATCAGCATCGAGTACTTCTGCCCAGGTATAACTGTAATAACCGGCTGCATAGCCACCACCGAAAACGTGATTGAAATTGGTGCTGCGGTAACGGACGATAATTTCCGGAATCATACCCATCCGTTCCATAGAAGCTTTTTCGAATGCATTTACGTCTAAGTTATCAGCATTGGTTAGCGTATGGTAATCCATATCGAGGATGGCGGCCGACAATAATTCAGTCATGACAAATCCTTGATTAAAGGTGCCGGCTTTCTGAATCTTTTCCATCAGTTCATCAGGCATCACTTCACCTGTTTCGTAATGTCTGGCGTAGGTCTTCATTACCTGTGGCTCGAAACACCAGTTTTCCATAATCTGGGAGGGAAGCTCCACAAAGTCACGTACCACGCTGGTTCCCGACAGACTGATATAAGTGCTTTGAGCCAGCAAGCCATGCAATCCGTGTCCGAACTCATGGAAAAGCGTTTGTACATCGTCCATGCTCAACAAAGAAGGTTTGTCGGATGTCGGTTTGGTGAAGTTACCCACATTCACAATTACCGGACGGATGTTTTGACCATCCCGGTAGTGTTGTTTTCTGTATTCGTTCATCCAGGCGCCTGCACGTTTTCCGGGTCTCGGGAAATAATCGGTAATGAGTACGCCCACGAGCGAACCATCGGCATTGGTTACTTTGAAAGCTTCCATGTCAGGATGATATTTCGGATAGTCGGTCAAAGCAGTAAATTGAAGTCCCCATAACTTACCAGCGAGGTCAAATGCTCCCTGGCGCACATTTTCCATTTTAAAATAGGGGCGGATAGCTTCTTCATCCAGATCATATTTGGCTTTCCGTAGCTTTTCGGCATAGTACCACCAGTCCCAGGCTTCCAGCTTTTCACCTTTACCTGCTTCATCCATCAACTTTTGTAAATCATAAGCTTCTTTTTTTGCTTGATTTACAGCGGGCTGCCAAACAGTGGCTAAAAATTCATATACTTTCTCCGGAGTTTTAGCCATTTTATCTTCCAGGATGAAATGAGCCGGCGTTTTAAAACCAAGCAAGTTTGAACGTTGAATACGCAACTGCATGATTTTTTTGATAGTTTCTTTGTTGTCGTTCGCGTTTCCATTGTCACCACGATTAGCCCAGGCCAGCAATAAGTCTTTGCGTAACTGACGGTTTTCGCCATATTGCAATACCGGCATGAAGCTCGCTTTCGAAGTAGTGAAGAGCCATTTGCCTTCCTGTCCGGCTTCTTTTGCCGCTTCGGCAGCTGCTTGCTTTACGCTCTCAGGCAAACCGGCCAGTTCGGCTTCATCCGTTACAAAACGCTGATAGGCGTTGTTTTCAGCCAGCAGGTTTTGTCCGAAGGTAAGTTCGGCCATACTTAATTCTTTGTTGATTTCACGCAGTTTGGCTTTGTCCTCAGCGCTCAGGTCGGCGCCACTTCTCACAAAATCCTTGTAATAATTTTCCAGCACGCGGTTTTGCTCATCGTTCAGCGACAGGTTTTCTTTATCGAGATACAAAGTTTTGATGCGAGCAAAGATTTTATCATTCAAATAAAGATTATCACCGTGTTCTGATAAAAGAGGAGATACTTCGTTTGCAATTTCAGCCAGTTCGTCATTTGTTTCGGCTGAATATAAATTGAAAAATACGGAGGATACCTTGTCGAGTAATACGCCACTCAACTCCAGGGCTTCGATTGTGTTTTCAAATGTCGGAGCTTCCGTGTTTTCAGCAATGGCATCGAATTCAGCTTGTTGCTGATTAATACCTTCTTTGAAAGCCGGCAAATAGTGCTCTGTTTTTATTTTTTCAAACGGTGGAATACCGTATTCATTCTCATATTCAGAGAAGAATGGATTTTTCGAGTTACATCCGATCAGTGTCATACCGATTAACAGGGATAAAATGAGTTGTTTCATACACATAATAATTGCTTTTTTGAATTTCTATTCGGCAAATTTACAAAAAGTTTTTCAGTCTACGGTCTACGTCTACGCTTTCCGCTCTCCGCTCTCCGCTATTCACTATTAGCTATTAGCTATTAGCTATTAGCTCCCATCACAACCTCCTTATCACTTTTAAGTTGTTCAATCAATTCTTCTACTGAATTAAATTTCTTTTCGTCTCTTATTTTCCGGATAAACGTTACTTTCACTTGTTGATGGTAGATATCTGCATCGAAATTGATGATATGGACTTCGAGGCTGACCGCATCGCCATTGTCGAGCGTAGGACGTCGTCCTATATTCATCATGCCTGAATAAGTCGTACCATTCCAATCAATCAGCACAGCATAAACCCCGATGGCCGGAATCAGTTTGTCGGGTTCGACCGGATTCAGATTTGCAGTTGGAAATCCGATTTTTTTACCCACCTGGAACCCCGACACTACATAGCCGGTAAAGGCGTAGGGGTAGGTGAGTAGGGTATTGGCTCTTTCTATCTCTCCATTGAGGAGTGCGTTGCGGACTTCCGACGAGCTGATGTGACTGAATTGCTCTGTACTGTACCGAGTTGCCTGTATGACTTCCATCCCGTTCTGTTTGCCGTAAGCGACGTATTCAGGAAAACCTTCCTCCCTGTTTTTGCCGAAGCGGTGGTCATGGCCTACCAACAGCAGCTTGACACCCAATTGCTCAGCCAGTATTTGTTTGATAAACTCAGCAGCGGTAAGCTGAGCCATTTCAGTAGTGAAATCCAGTTCTACTACCTCATCCACATCGGTTGATTTCAGTTGCTCGAGTTTTTCTTCAGCTGAAGTAAGTAGTTGCGGCAGGTAGGCAGCATGCAATACTTTCCGGGGATGTACTTTGAAGGTGATGACCATACTTTTCAGTCCACGCTTTGCCGATTCTTTTTTCAATTCAGCAATGAGGAAGCGGTGACCAGTATGCACTCCGTCGAAAAAACCGACAGTGGCAGCATATTTTTTTTTAACCATATTTGTCATATCCCCAAACATTTAATATTATCGCGTACGTCCCTGATTTTAATTTACGTATCCGTTTTTATAATAAAAAATTAAGGTTTTGTCCGGGAGTTACCAGGTAAGTGTTGAATCCCAGCGCGGCGGCCGTTTCGATGTTTTTCTTTCCATCATCCAGAAACAGGCAGTTTTCAGCCTTTACATCAGCATCCTGTAACAGATGCAGAAAAATCTCCTTGCCGGGTTTAACCGCACCCACTTCGTAGGAATAATAGCATTTATCGAACAAATCATCCATGCTGAGTCCCCTTTTGTCTAGTTCGTTTTTAGTGCTGACCAGGATATGCAGCGGATTGGTATTGCTTAGTAAGAGCAGGCGGTATTTTTTACGCAGTTGCTGTAACAGTGCTATCCTTTCATCCCGGATACCCAGCATGATGGCACACCATGCATCGTCGATTTCCTGATCAGAAACTTCTTTCACACATTTTTTCCGGATTTCATTCCGGAAGGTATCCACACCAATCTGACCATTTTCCCACTGAACGAAAAAATCGTTGTGAGAAAAATGTCCGATATATTCATCAGCATCTGTAAATCCCAGTTCTTTCAGCTTATTGATACCAAGCTGTATGTCAATGTCGTAAATTACGCCTCCAAAGTCGAAAATCAGGGTGTTTACCTGTTCAGGTACCATCATATATTCAAAAAAAAAGTTCCTATTATTTGCAGGAACGGTAAATAATATTACTTTTGCAATCGCTTTGCAAAGATAATAAAAGATTTGTAAAAAGCAGGGCCCTTAGCTCAGTTGGTTAGTAGCACCTGACTCATAATCAGGGGGTCG